>Ga0065711_1027140_pt1 | contig 53539 bp, 29 predicted proteins | sample Hoacrofraction12_FD_59098 | JGI IMG/M metagenome (GOLD analysis project Ga0065711, IMG submission 59098) | Hoatzin crop microbial communities from Cojedes, Venezuela - Epithelial fraction 12 v2 (version 2) | ecosystem: Host-associated > Birds > Digestive system > Esophagus > Crop | place...
TTTTTTTTTTTTTTTTTTTTTTTTTTTTTTTTTTTTGACCTGTAGCATGAAATCTATTCACTACCTCAAGTAAGGTAGTAATTTTGCTTCTATAATAAACCCTCAGCTAGTTTGACTGTTCTTGGCCTGTCCATCTGAAAGCTACAACTTTATGGAAACAGAATGAAATAAAGTGTTCTCTAATATGTCACAAATCATCGTTAAACCTGGAAATCCAGTCTGACTCTGTGGTCTTGATTTGTATGGTTTGCCTGCCCGTTTTTGTTTCTCCAAAGCAGTGCATGTATTTGAAGGCTGGAGTTTCAGCCAGGATTTTCAGTCTTAACTGTGAATTTCCTTCCTTTAACAGGTTTAAAGCAAGCCTTTCAGATTGCTTCAGTATAGCTTTTAGGACTTGAATTTCCTTTGTGTTCCTTTTGGTCCTTTTCCAGTATTTATCCATACATTTGAAACTCCTTCAAATCTCTGTGTATGGGAGTCGTTACAATAGGAGGTGGTGGCATTTCAACTATATTACTGTTAGAGTTGATTCAAATGATGCCTGATTTTGAACTCAAACACTGCAAGCCTAAAATTCAGGCTCTTGCTCAAGCATTGCAGAGTTCGTGTACTGCTCAGAGGTCTCTATAATTACTGTGTCTGGCTGGAAAACAAGGATTCCATTTCCAGAAAAATTTAGAGGTCTTGAAATCTGCTTTGCTTTTTCAGCAGAACAAAACAAAAAGCTTTTAAAAACATTTTGTAAAAATCTACTGAGATGAAGAAGAATCTAGGTAGTGAGTCCAGTGGGTGGGGCGACAGCGTTGGAAAGACCCGTGTTTCAGTCTCTGCTTGCAAGAAGAATGTAAACCCAAAAATGAGTGTCCCATGTGCTTAGTGCCCAGATTATAGGACTGATGAATGCAGCTTTTGATTTATTTATTTCTCTCTATGATCTTGACCTTAGACCTGGGGAGTATTGCTCAGTACCTGTATAGAAAATTGTTTCAAGAAATAGGTACTGACCAGTGCTCATGATTAAATTATTCATATATTTCACATGTGCATTTAATCCAAAATAATACTTCATAGTGATTATTTGTAGTTCAACAATTCAGCTTATTTTTTATAAATCTTTTGCTTTAGCTGTAGCTGCAGGGTCTTGTAAAAGCTTGACTGCTTCATGTTTATTCATTTTTAATGGTAATTAATGCATATTAGTGGTGAACTTCATTATTTTCAGAAAGTTATTTTAAACCTTTTGCAGGTTTAAATCTGTTACATTGTTATAATGCAGTACTAAATGCAGTAAAATGTTGTCTGAATAGATCATATGATTCAACGTTAGATATATCTGTTGGCAGTCTGATCCAGTGAGAGAATTTTTTTTCTTAGCGTGTACAATTCTCTGATATTGCTTATAAGTAAAGAAGAATATTTCCTTGTTTAAGGAGAGCTTTCTTCCCACTCCGTTTGTTCTATAGTTTCATATTAGGACCGTTTTTGAAAAGGTCATTACAGAGAAAACTTAATCTGAGCAGTTTAAATCTGGGGGTAACAATGAATGTTCTTTTAAAAAAAAAATATCAGTGGACTTGTTGCCTCAGTAGTACATGTTTGTATGTTTGAAGTCTGTCACAATTCTCTGTTACATTCTGTTGTCATGGGCTGGTGACCTCCATTAAAAAAATTATGTCAATCTTCTCCATTAGAAAAAAGTCAGTATTGTAAAGTTTATTGTCTTCTATATTTCCTCACGAAGAAAAGGCACTTTGTTTAATCCCACAAAGCAAATATTGGCTTCTTCCAAATTCTTACTAAACTGCCCATCTATTTTAATATCTGCAAAAAATGTCCATAGCAGTTGAATTGCTAAAACTATTACTATTCACATTGCATGTTATGTTTGTGTGTGTGTCTGTCAGTTGCTATCTGTCGTCCTGGACTCTAAGCTTCATGTGACAACGTCCTTCTTTTTTAGGTGACTGTGTGATGGCCAACGCTGCAGTCCTCTGACCCACTAGTACCAGTAGCATATCGGTGTATGCGGCTGCGATAGAAATAATAAATAACTGAATAAATATATAATACAAATTAAATAATAAATTAAAAAGAGATTTATTGTTTAATTTAACATCTTTGAAGATAGTAGAATTTCAGGTTAAGTACTTCAGATGTCTCCAAGTAGGCAGTTGTTGTGATGTTTTGGTGTAACTGTGGTCTAACGTAGCTACGCTGTCTAAGCTGCCTAAGACTGTCCTGCAGACTACATGTGATTGAAACAGCCGCTCAAAATCATGGAAATGAGAGGTTTACGTCTCACCATTGAGCATTTTGTATGTGTAATATGTATACGTGTGGTCATGAAAATGTATACACACCTGTTTCGCGGAGCAGGAATAGGATGTTCATTGTTCATGGATTTAATGGGTTATTTTGCTCTATCTGTTAACCACAGCTCCTGTGGACCTTTTTACTCTGTGCACACAAAAGATTGGTAGAAGGTATGTCTAGTTGGATTTCTGTATCAAATCCTTCTTTCTCACATAATTTTGATGGGGTTTCTTTGAGGGGAATGTGCTTTTTTATGAGCGGTTAGACCCTTCCGCAGTTAATACAACAAAGACTCAATGTTATACAACAGTTATCGATATGGTGCGGTTCTGGAAGATGGTGAACACAGAGTTTACATTTCATATTCTGAGGGGAATGTATTGCTGTTCGGCCGCTGTATGCAGTGCGTTTCATTAGTGCTGGAGACAGCAGGAGGCTATTTTGTGGAAATGTTTCTGTCACTGTCAGTAGAAACATGCCCGTCTGGTTGAAAAATAGCCGGCGTCTTGCCAGTTCCCTACCTCTAAGCACTTGCAGTAGGAGGATGTTAATCTTAACCTGTCACAGCCCATTTCAAATCTAAATTTTTATTTAACTTCCAAATGCTTCAGGAATAGAAGTATGGAAGACATGACTGTGTTCTTACGCAAGAGCTGCTACCACTCTCAAATGCAGGAAACATTTTAATTAGTTTTTACTAGTATTTGGAATTAGGTGTGCTGGAACTCCCAGCCAGGCTCTGCAAAGGGATGTGAACCCCGTAAGGTAGGCTGGAGTCAGCTCGAGAGCGCTGAATTGCAGATCTCTTTCTGTCTGTCTTGCTGACTGTAGGCTAGCAAATGCATGGACTCAAAGAAAGGAGCTCTGCTCTATTTGTTGTAGATATCCGTGCGTTTTGCAGAAACCCTGAACGCATCTGCTCTTATAGCGGCGTCAGGACCGTTTCTGGGAAGATCTAGTTGCATAATGGGAAATGTAGCTACCTACATCCGTTTCTTATATACATTTTCTTTGAAAATATATTTGTATCGGAGGTGTTCCCTGTGACCCCAGGTTCCTTTTTGTTGTTTTGCCTTGCAGGACTGGGCTGATGGTTACAACGTGTTTGGTGGATGGGCTGCAGGAAATGTATTTGGAATGAGGTACTTCGTGTCCTGGTTGACAGGAGAGGGTATGCATGATTTCATAATGAAGAGAGAAAGTTAGGATTCAGGTCTGGATTCAGATACCTAAATTCAGATCTATATGTGTGTGTCTATATGTCTGCTATAGATATCTAGGTGCCCACTGTAGCCACTGCAGCAGAGTCAACTATTCAACTCAACATCTACCACCTGTCGCCTGAATAGCCCCCAGGCTCCTCTTGCTGTTTGGGAGCTTGGACACCTATATACATTATACATGCATAATTTGAGGTGTCGATCTCCAGCTGAATTCTGCGCCAAAATTCACATTGTGAACCTCTGAAGTGAAGCATCATAGAATCACAGAATGGTTTGGGTTCAAAGGGACCTTAAAGATCATCAAGTTCCAACCCCCCTGCCATGGGCAGGGACCCCTTCCATCAGACCAGGTAGCAAGCCCTGTCCAACCTGGCCTTGAACACTGCCAGGGATGGGGCAGCCACAGCTTCTTTGGGCAACCTGGGCCAGTGTTTCACCACCCTCACAGTGAAGAATTTCTTCTAATATCTAATCTAAATCTCCCTTCTTTCAGTTTAAAGCCGCTACCCCTTGTTGTATCACAACATGTCCTGCTAAAAAGTTTGTCCCTATCTTTCTCATAGGCCCCCTTTAAATACTGGAAGGCCGCACTCAGGTCTCCCCGCAGCCTTCTCTTCCCCAGGCTGACCAGCCCCAGCTCTCCCAGCTTTTTCTGACAGCAGAGGGGTTCCAGCCCTCGGACCATGGCTGGGGCCTCCTCTGGCCCCACTCCAGCAGCTCCAGGTCTGTCCTGTGCTGAGGGCTCCAGAGCTGGACGTGGGACTCCAGGCCAGGTGAAGAAGCATAAGTTGAACTGTGACATCCTCATTCTTGGGCTTCTTCATGTTTTATATGCATTGCTGCTGTCATTACTCAGCAAAGCCTTCTTTTGGCCCTAGAAAACAAGCAGGTATCATTCCTTTACATTTACAAATAGGTGACAGAATTCAGTGGTACTTTGTAGTGGTAGGACTGAGTTGATGGGGCACGCAGGTAGACTTGCGTTCCTGAGGTAGTTGTTTATGCTCACTTTATGGTCAGTGAGATGGAGATCTCCTCTTACCTTAAAGTAAATATCCAACATGTGGGTTATTAAGAAGAGTACGGCCAGCAGGTCGAGGGAGGTTCTCCTTCCCCTCTACACTGCCCTAGTGAGGCCCCATCTGGAGTACTGTGTCCAGTTCTGCGCTCCCCAGTTCAAGAAAGATGAGGAGCTGCTGGAGAGAGTCCAGCGGAGGGCTATGAGGATGATGAGTGGACTGGAGCATCTCTCCTACGAGGAAAGACTGAGGGAGCTGGACTTGTTTAGCCTGAAGAAGAAAAGGCTGAGAGGGGACCTTAGAAATACCTATAAATATCTGAAGAGTGGGTGTCAGGAGGATGGGGCCAGACTCTTATCAGTGGTGCCCAGCGACAGGACAAGGGTCAATGGGCACAAACTGAAGCAGAGGAAGTTCCGTCTGAACATGAGGAAGAACTTCTTCACTCTGAGGGTGATGGAGCCCTGAAACAGGCTGCCCAGGGAGGTTGTGGAGTCTCCTTCTCTGGAGATATTCAAGACCCCCCTGGACAAGGTCCTGTGCAGCCTGCTGTGGATGACCCTGCTTCGGCAGGAGGTTTGGACTAGATGACCCACAGAGGTCCCTTCCAACCCCTACCATTCTGTCATTCTGTACGTTTGTTCTATAAAAAGTTTTATTTCTGTTCACTTGAACATATGAGCTCAGGTATTTTAGAGAGAGAAATCATCAGAGTGATGACGAGTCACAGTCGTTAAGTTAAACCTGCAGAATTCACTATGTTCTATGCAATTGATGCTCTAATGCAGCCTTGTTCCTGTGTTTTCAGGTAACCAGCCATAAAATGACATGCAGGAGCAGCTCTAGCTGTAGCAGTATTAAACTTGAGCTACTCTGTCTTAACCAAGTCTCCTCAGCACTCATGTGCGGGGTCATTCTCCCTCGTACTGTCCTTCAGATCCAGCGCATATCAAATCCCCTAGCGTAGTCCTAGGACGGGGCGCAGGTCTCTGCCGCAGCCTGGCAGCCTGTCGGACCCTGAACGTTTCAGTCCAGTGAAAGCGATGTTGCTGGCGCACGCAGTTTTGGGTGAGCTCATCAAATACCGTGGACTTCCCTGACAAAAATACCGGTGCTTAAACTGCCCCCCATTCCACCTGAGGAGCAATGAGGTGTTTATGGCTATGGGCTGAGTCCTTATGCTGGACAGATGGCAGTCTCTGCCTGAGTTGTCTCTCTGGGGCGGTTAAAGGAAGATTTTGTTTCCTTCCTTTGCTCGAGTCACCAGAGCAAAGGGCTACAGGGTGTGCTTCTGCAAGAATCGCTGGAGTTGTCTGGGCATTTTGGGGCTTTGCCCTTGCTAAGCAGATAATCCTCGGATGAGATACTGAGATAATGACGGTCACCAAATGCATCTAGTTGTGTAACACCCAAGGGAGGTTTTCACCACTTCAGTGTTTTGCCTTAGCTGGTTACCTCTTCTCTCAACTAGCGGTATTAATTAGTCATGACTGAGTAATGGATTTAAGCAGCTTGGTGTTTTATTCCTCCCTGCCAACCAGCATCCAGGCAAGGAAAGCCCATTTCTTGTTGCCAAGAAAGATGTACTTGCTTCACTCGTTGCAGCAGCATCTGCCTGGTGAAATCGCTGTGGACTGCGAAAATTCAGTACGGGGTAGGACTGCGGGAATAACAGCTGGAAAGTTGCAGAATTTAACCAAAGGAAGGACTTAATAATTAAGATGATATCACTACTGTATTTGGTATTTGCTAGAGCTGAGCAGTCAGCATAAAACTGTCCGAATTCAAGACATTTTTATGCTGTATGTTTTGGGAGTTTTCCACAAGACGTACTGTAGGCAAGCTGGAAAAGATGTGTTGTGCCACTGAATGCGAAAGGACATTAGAAAGTTTTTGCCAAGGTGCTTTTTCTTCACAGCATATTCCTTATGTTATTCCTTATTCCTTTATGTTGTTAAGCGTGATGTTCCGGGCAAGCATCCCATCTGGATAGCATTACCTGTAGGATGTGCAGCTTGTATGTATCTTCTGGAGGTTAGCGTCTAATGTTAAACAAAGGAAGCTGATTAAAAACATCTGTAAAACATTTTCATAGTTCATATTTTATACAGTGGGTATTGAATTACCTTGCACATGACTGCATGTCTGAACTAAAAATAATAAGGTAAATCTTTTCCTTTTATTAAAATTAGTATAATATTAATTTTATAGTTAAACTACATTTAACTGTTTCCCTACTTGGCACTAGAATTTAATGCTGCTGACATCACTATGTATTTTACATACCACTGAGAAATAATTGTTCATTTATCGATGCAGTATGCTACAATAAGCACATTTTGGGTGCAGTCAAAATATAAACATTAGATCGAAATACAATTTCTTAGGTAAAAGTGTGGCATTTATTAAATGCTAATGGAGAGACTTGCCAGCTAAATGTGTAATGTTTCTGACTCTTAAATATATTATGTGAAATAGTTATACAGAATATATAAAATTATTGTGGTACTGCCCACTTAGGTATTATGTTGATTTATGAATTCGGTTAGAGTCCCTAGTAAATACCAAAATTGCTGATTCTAGGTCAGTATTTATTAGGTTGGTAAATTTTATGGAGAGGAAGGATTTGTGCATCCCAGAACTGACAGAGAAAGATGTTATTTATGTAGTTAGAGGGAGAATGCAATTGTAATTTCACAGCTGAGCTGAAAAAAGTGATATACTTGCCTTCATATTCTAAATTACTTTCTAAAATAGTGTATAAAACCATGTGTATTACAATAGTAAATATTATTTAAAGATCTAAGGGGCTAATGCTCAAGATTTACTGTTCAATACTGTACGCAGAAACTTCTTGCCTTTCCAAAGTGAGGTGCAAGGTACCGACTCAGAGGCACGTATCAAAGCAGAGAGAGGCAAACATTATTCGCTGCGAAAATATTTCGAAATTCAGCAAGTGTTTTGAAAATGATTATCATTATTGTTTATTGTAAGTGTTCTAAGATTGTGAAAATGAAGTGTTGCTCATAAATACCACGCGGGCTGAATAGCCAAGGGCGGTTCTCATCTCTGACACACAGACTCCTACCAGTTTCATCCAGTTTGAGTGCTGGGTTTTATTATGTTTTTACCAAAGTTCATAAAAACTGCAAGTGGAGCAAACAATGTGGTGTGCATATACAGTTATTTTTATTCAAGGAGACTGGATCAGGTCAAAAACATTTTTTAGAACAACATAACATGAGCAGTTTCCATTTCATCAATTAGTGGGCTTATCCGTACCGAGAAGCGTCTGGTATCTTATCTGTGTGCTGAAAAGGCAACGAGGTGTCTTATCATTTGAAAAATAAAAAGACGTGTTGTACCATGCTAGTGAGATTTATGGAATTTATCTTACTATCCTGCTTGGGAATGTATGTTTCAGCACTGATAATATAGCTCATTAAATGGCTGAGAACAAATAATGCTCCTTTTTAACCACATCTAAAGACAAAATGTCTTATGATCAATTTTTTTTTTGCTTACCGAGAGCTTAATATTTTTGCCTGCGTTACTGCGTGAGGTGTTTGGAGTTGGCCGATCTCGTCGCCCGAGCGAAGCGCGGCTGCGGCAGCTGCACGTCCCCAGCCCGGCCAGCGCCGCGGCTGCGCGTGGGTCCCCTCTAGGCAGACACACGCGGAGCCATGGGCACACTCACACCGCGCGTGTCGTGATAGGCGCGACCAGCCACGGAGAGCAACGCCGGCAGAGAGCACAACAGTGATGCAAACACAAACAGCACCCTCGGCCTCATCCTGCTCCCTGCTTTGGCTGAGCAGGATGAAAGGCTGTGAGTGAAAAATATATAAATATGCATGCGTATACATATGTAAATATGTATATATTTATATACATGTATGAACATGAAAGGTCCCTCCGGCAGCTTGGCTTACATGGTCTCATAATTTTGGAAGATTCTTGAAGCGCTAACAGAAGTGTAAGCAGATAATTACTTTAAAAAATATTATTGACAAAGTTGTGATCAGATAGTTATTGCATCTTAGGACCGAAATTGTCCCGGATTCTGGTCCCATGAAGGTTTAGAAGGAAGGATTTTGGGGGCTAAGTGGGGAAAAGCACTTTTCAGTAGGTTTGGAACCATCTCAGCTCACCAACTGTGTGTCTCTGCTGTGTAGATTATGTTCCCCCATCACATGCTGAACTGGATGATTACTTCGATGGGTGGTTTTATGGCCAAAACCAGCAGCCTGGGGCTCCGGTGTCTTTATCACAAACTGTACTATATGAAGTGCAAAGCTGCAAAGTTTACTTGACAGTTTGAAGCTGAAGTAATTTACTTAACCGAGACCTTAATGCAGCTCCTTCCAGTACCTCATGGTTGTTCGAACGGAAGGGATGTGCTTGAAAGCAGGGATCGGTGGTGGTTGCCAGACAGGGCTACAGACTAAATGCTGGATGAAGAATTGCTGTCGCAGAGTTTGCTGACTTTGTCATCGCAAGGGCATTGGCGATGCTGGGCGAACCGTTGAAGAATGTCGGAACACCTGGTATGGCCCAGCACCTTTATTTTAACAACCCTGTAGGTGCTCTTACAGCAAATTATCACCCCAATGAATTCCTTCATTTTGAGTTGAGTCGTTGCCAAACAAAAGATTCAGCTGATAGAAAGCTGGCTGAGGCACAATTGATTTTGGATTATAACCCTGAATTTAACAGCAGGGGTCAATGGAAGCTTTTTTTTTTTTTTTTAAAGATGCCATAGTTACAAACCTATTAAAGCTGTATAAATTTAAGCACAGGGGTTTTTTTATTAGGTCTTCTAGAACTGGACTGGGATATGTCCATGATGATTTGAAAATGACTGTGCTCATTGTCACACTGAAAATAATATGAAAGTATTAATGTCTTGTTTATGTATGTGACTTTCATACAATGTTTGACCTGTGAAGGGGTTGCCTTACTTCGTTATTCACAGGGCATTTTTATCTCTTTGTTCCTGAACTGTGTGCCAGCTACATCACAGATAAATTGGACTGAATAGTCTAGAATCGTTGCTGAATGTGTTATTCAAAGAGAGTATCGCTTGTAAATCATGACTGCTAATTAAAATGAATAATGCTTTTAATTACATATAAAATCTGTGCAGGCCCCAACAGGTTAAAGATATTACACATATGCCATGCTTCATCACCTTTGTCAGTTAGATTTTTTGTACCTTTTTTTTTTTCCTGTCGTGAACTTTCCCATTATGTTCTCCCTCATTCCCATTATCCCTCTTCATTATTTCTGGTTGCATTGACAGTCTGATCTCTCAAGGTGCTTGACTGAGTGTCAGCTGATGAAGAGCCATTGGTTTTATCTCAAAATGCTGCATGAAAAGATAAAATGCTCAGATTTAAAATTCTTAAGGTGGGAGTTTATTGCTTTATTTGTCCTTGGAATATATATATCTTTGTAACAATTGAATTCTTATAAAAAAGCCAAGGACCAAACTATTCGAGCTATAATGGGAGGGTGGAGACAACTCGGCTGCCTATTGAAGTGCGTCTTTCATCATCAGAACAATAGCTGGTTCTTCTCCCTTGTCAACTGACCATCTTTTTTCCTTCTGTTAATTAGCTGAGATCTTGAACAATTCTGTCCTTCGCCTTCCGCTGCCTGTTCTGATAATCCCTCAGGATACTCGGGGTAGGATGACAAATGACAAGAAAAGCCAGTCTGATTTTTGTTCCTCTGCTGCATCTCGTATGTATGGAGATAGAATCGATTTTCTGAGGTTTGCACTGGGCTTTGTTATTTATTGATTTCATAAGCGCATGCTAATTACCCAGCACATCTGAGCTGCATTTCTGTGTCTATAGAGAGGAATATTTGTATGCCTTTAAAACCATAAATAAAATTCCTGTAAGTGCTATCATTAAGCATCCAGGTAGGAGGAGACACCTAAAAGGTCTCTCCCACCAGGCTTTTCATGTGTGCCGCTCAGATGGCTGCTCAGGGGAACAGAAGGGGAGACATTGAGAACAGAATAAAAAACATCATTGCCTTTCCGTTTCATATGGCCAGTGCTACACAGAGCTGCTGGGGAGAGCTTTTAGGAGAAGAAACTGTAGGAGAAATTCTGCTTGGACTTCCAGCCCTCTGGCTGCCGCAGATGCAAAGTTTGCAGATTTTGCTTCTGAATTCCGAACAATTATGCACTGACATGTGCAAATACAGTTTTTTCATAAGGCCAGTGATTCGAAGATCCGGTACGAAAAACCTAACCCCTCTATCACCAGTCAGTCACATCTGGCGGCTGCTTTGTCTCACGTATTGCAAAATGCTTTTTATGAGGGCAACATGAATTCAGCAGAATAAAGATGTTTATATTTCACAAAAAAATTAATGCATAAGTTTTTAATGATTACCAAAAATATTTTTTTTTCTTCAAACAATGCCATTAAAGTAGTGAGCTATTTCTGCTGACACTTTATCTCAAGAGCTTTAAAGGAATCATAATTCTGGAAAGCCCATCAGGCCTGTGTTTAACTGCAGACATCCTTACCTCCCTAACCTGTAATTTTAACAGACGACAGATAATCCTTTCTGGGCCATCAGTTCAATGATTCATCATTCACATCTCTGTGACTAGAGGTGGCAAAGATCTTGAGGTAATAAAATTGAAGGTGGCAGTAATTTCTAAGAACCCAAGGAAGTTTTTGAGAACTTTCCAACCCAGATTGGTAGATGGAGGGATTCAGGAAATGCGTAGCTATGTGTGTCATTTAGAGTACCAGATTTGCTGAATGTGGATTTGAGGACTCTTGGTGGGAAAAAATGATGCAGAAAAAATATTGGATGTGACTGAACATGTGTACATCACATTAGCAGCAAGAACTTAGTTTTTCGTTTCTTCTAGGCCTGACTTATGAACCTCATCAGACAAAATACTGCATTACCTGTAGTATCTGCATTGTCATGAACAGGTATTTTTGACTAAACAGACTGTAGGAAGATTATTTCTTTTCTGTGAATAACCTAAGAGAAATTGATTCATCTGCGTTTCCACTGGAACTTAGTGATCATCAGGCCTAAAGCTTATGTTAGAAGGTTTCTAGAACAATAATTATTGTAAGGCTTGAAAAGAGACTTCTCATGTATTTGAATGAGACTAAAATATCATGAAGTTTTCTTTGAACTACTGAAGAGAACCTCCTCTACACCAAGGTTTAGTGGTGTGCATAGTTGCCTGGTGTACACAGGAGGTTGATATTCAAATTTCTTCCCAGTTCAGGCAAGGAAATTTAACTCCAGCTTTCTCTCTCCTAGGTGAGATGCATAAAAGCCTGATTCTCTTTTGTTCATTTTTTTCCTGTGTGAGCCATTTCACTTTTTGTGGAGAATTAAATATTCGTTGGCCAAGTAGAGTGACAGGGACCTTGTCCTTATCCCACCAGAGTTTGGCTGTTCATGTATGACATGCTTAAAAGAAAAAAAAAAAGAAAATTTTTTTTCCCTGATAAAATAAAATAAAGCAGTATTGATACAAAGAGGAGCCCTTCAAAGAGAGAGTGAGAAAGATCGCCCATGCTTTGTAGTCGAGATTTGGCATTCGCTAGTGATGGTCAGTCTCAGTCTCTGGTATCTGTATTTCCTCTGGAAGTTTTGGAGAATCAGTGTTTTCAAAACAAAATGCATTTTGTCAGAAAATTAGTAGCAAATTCCACTTATGCTTCATTTTCCCTATTCGTTATACACTGCACTTAGCTGCTAATTTGCTCCGGTTTGGCAGTTGTGCACTCTCATGGCAAAACTCTTGATTTTTGCAGTTTTCCAGAATATTGTGAGCCCAACTGTGAACAGATTCTTCTGTGATACATGCACTTATATGTATAAGTAGTTCTCCCATTCTTTGTGAATTCATCAAAGCCTTGAATTTTGGTTTACATGTCTTTTTCTTCACATGCACTGGAGAGAGATCTGTCTTTGTGGTTAATTCTGAATTGAAGATGGTTGAGAAGAGAATTGGTAATGCATTAGGAAAATGTCTAGTCCTCCTGAATGGAGGAAGAGATGGAGACACTTCAACCCACTCACTGCGTGATTAAAGAGTTAGGCATTACTTTACGAAGAAATACTGCTACTTCTCTGATAAAACCCGTTTTCATGTATGCATCTTTATGACTTGGTCTTTTAAAGCTCAACATCCAGTGAATGGTGTGAGACCTTTTCACATTTTCTTGCCTGATTCTTTCCACCACTGGGCAAAAGTGGTACATGTTACTTATCAGAGTGCTGTATTTCACACTTCAGTTTAATTTGGCTGATAATGATTTGTTAAGCAAATGTAAGTATGTAGAGCACGTGCTGGGTCTCACACGTAAAGTGTTCAGTCACTTCAGCAGGTCCTTTAAAATCCCACTCCTGCCTTATAAAAGCTGCAGGTGCAAAACAGTTTGCCTCTGTACTAGCTCAAACAGCAGATAAAGGTAATATGGAACTTTATATTTTGTATAACTCTGACAAGTATAACGTTATAAGAAAGGGACCGGGTTTGTAGTTTCCATCAGGAATGCATGTTCTGATGAATGGGCTGACTCTTACCCCATGGCCTGTTAAAGAGGAAGGACAGCTGATTATGATGTGCACCAACTCTGTGACGACCAGTAAGCATTAGAAATGGAAAATATGGCTCTTCTTGTGTTTGGAGGGAAGACATATTTTTGAGACTCTCTTGGTCTCTGGTCCCCTAACTATGAAGTAATTCTTCTCACAGGGGTAACGTCATTTCTGAATCCTATTTTGAAGTGGAGGGGTTTTTTTCAACCTCAAGAGAAACACCATATTCTTCTAATCTTCCTCTCTCTCCACTATGTAATTCAGTGTATCTTTCAACAGAATTTTCTTACTTTCTTTGGGCATCCCACAAATTTCTGTTCTTATCCCATTTCCTTTTCATCAGTGGGCTTTCTAGCCTCATCTGCTTTCAAGGATTCAATAGCTTCTTAACACTGATGTTTTGAATATTTCTCTCTCCGCTCTCGACTCGCCTGTGTTTACCCAGGACTGCAGTTTGGCATGTTTCTCTAGAAATAATTTTTTATGCCCTGATTTTCAGGAAGGACAAAACCCAGCTCCTTATCTTTTCTCCCTTACTCTCTGAGAGCTGAGTAACTCTGTGATGTTCCCCGGGACCTGGGACCTTCTGCCTATTTTTTCTCTGTATCTTCATTCTGGGCCATACCTAAATCTTGTCACTTTTTCAGCATAATCTTTTAAATAGTTAATCTTCATGTCCATATTGCCAAAACTATAATCTGATTCCATGTTCAATACGGTAGGTGTCATTCCTCTTTATATTTTTAAAATAGTATTTGACTGGTTTGCAGTCCAAGGACAATATTAGTGTTGTGATCAAAATCATACTTGCTTCTTTCAGCTCAACAGTATTTAGCATTTACTCTGCATCTATTTTCTAGCCTCTTAACAAAAAAAGTAAAACAGGACAAAGTGAAATTTTAGAAATAAACCTTTTTAAATTGGATTCATTACTTAGTTTGCTTGTTTTTAACTTAATTGAACATTTAGTAGGTTTTTGTGATGATTCTTCACTGAAGATTTACTTTTTCAAAATTCATATTATTTGAGTACATAAAAAACCATAAGCCTTCTGAGGTAAGAAACTTACATTCGTCTTGGCTAACTTGAAAATGACCAAGTGCATTTTTCTCAAACCAAACTGATTTGTTTAACTGAAATCAGGCATAGAACATGGCAAAAGAAAAGCTAGTTACAGAAAAACAGAAGAAGTGAGAAATAGATTTATAGTAAAATTTGCTTTTAAAAAATTAGCAGTTGATTTTGAAAGGTAAAGGGTTTTAGAATATTAAAAAAAATTGTATAAACGTGAAAGGACATTCAAGTTAAGCTGTTGTAAGAATCCAGTCACACACAGTTGTGTTTTTTAATGTTTTCTCTAAGAAGCAGGAGTATGGAATGGTTCTGAATAGAGATCATGTTTTTCTAGCCAGCATTGGTGCTACTGGAAGGGATGTGTGGAAGAAATAGCAGAAAAGTTTAAGAATACTGTAAAACACAGATGAAAATTTTGAAAATTAATATCTGTGTTTTGTGGAAACTGTGCTGGAAACTTGAAGAGCAAGAGGTGAGATGCAAACACAGTCCCATTTCCCACCCTTCCTTGCCGGTGAGCTCAACCCTGGTTTAGGCTTGAGCGATAATTAGCTCTGCGCTCGTCTTTTCCCGAGCACAGGATGCCACTGATGTCAACCTGCAGCAAACTATGGGCAGGGTATTTTGTGAAGTGGATGGCAGCTAAAGATCAGGTGCTGATTTAATTTAGTACTTTAGATCAGGATCGAATTGTGGTCCCAGTGGGGAAAGGGAAGCGTGAGACTGAGTTTTCCCTTAATCTTGCACATTAACTGGAAGGGCTGCTGATGTGGGAGGTGGGAACACGGGTAGGAAATAAAAGAGGCTAGATGAAAATAGTCAGAAAGGGGAGTTCTCTGATTATCTATTCCCCATCGAAGTGAACACTGTTTAGATTATTTTGCTTGATGGAGAGGTAAGCTGTGGCACATTATTATTCTGGGTTAGATGGATGGAGAGAGTGGTATGCAGTAATTTACAACATACAATTGTAAAATAGCTGTTCCAGCACACCACTGGCTACACTGCTCATTAGCGAAAGTGAACTTGCACTAGAGCGCAATCTATCTATCAGAAATAACACCTGCGTAAAATAATGATGCAGAAAATAAATACGAAATGGAAGACGAGGACAGGAAATCATTTCAGTGCTTAGCTCTGCCGAGACCAAGGGGGTTCACTTTCTACTAGGTAAGTGTGAGTTCAAGTGCATTGCTGGATTGCAGGAAACTCCTTCTGACATAACTGTAAAGCCTCAAAATGAAAGTTATATTTATAGACTTACTTTAATACTTGGCATTTACACACTGGAAGTAGGAGCAAAAGGACATTTTGAGATTGAATACGTTTTATTTCTAGGATTCATGTATGCATAACTGTACTGAAGCCAGAAACGCCATTGTGTGCACCGAATGGATAACACACCCTATTAGGAGGAGCTGCTTATTAATATTTAGATGAGGAATTTGTCACTTTATGTTGAAGACAATATTTCTAATACGATCAGATCCACTGCTTCAGTCTGTAGTTCATAGAATACAACACTATTTCTACTTAATTAAAAAACCCTTTCATTGTAAGAAGCTAATAGCAAAAATACATTGATCTTTTAAGGGTACAAATCCACTGAAATTAAGCTAGATTTTCAAACTAGGGATTATTTCATCCTATGTCTGGGTATAATGTCTGTCAAAAGAATTTCGCTTTATTGCTGCAGCACTCAGCTTTATGTTTGTGTGGGCCAAATGCCGTCCGTCAAAAGCCTTGCTTTGATTTTGTTGAATATAGTCTTCAAGAGAATAAATACAGATTTACTAAGCAACCTGATGTACATCTTAAACCCGTGTCATGATGGATGGGGCATTGCCTGGAGACACAGGACGTGTGAATTCCATTGTTGATTCTCTCTTTGTCTGCACTGACTGTGCAAGCCTGAACTACAGCTGACTGAAGGCTGATGAGATGGGAAGCACCCAGATGCATGTTTCTATGCATTGTGAGATAGTTGTGGGAAATCAGCATATCAAATGATCTTTTTATACCTAGTTTCTGACATTAAATACCAATTAACAAAACATTCAGGGCTCATCAATTGACTATGCATTAGATGTCACTAAAATCAGTAGGACAACAAAAAGTGGGCGTCACAGAAAACAGATGGACATCACAGAGCACAGAAAGAATTATTTGCACATACTGCCATCCTACAGATTAGATTGAAGATGATTAGAGGGAGATATCTGAAATATGGTTCGTCTCTGAAGACAAGTAGTGTATAAAAGTTATAAGTATTCTCCGGTGGGTCATACTCAGGATGGGGTCAGGTACGAAATGATGGCCCAGGATCAGTAAAATGTAAGGTGACCTTAGATTAATTAATTTTTATTTCTGTGTCTCAAGTATTAAATTAGTAAAATGGGGATAATGTTGCTGAGTTTCCTTGTAAAGTACTCTGAGACTGTTATGAAAAGGCAGTAGAGTGTATATGCATTTTGTGGAATTGTCTGTTTATTTACAACCTAATATTTGTCCTGGCGTGGGGGACTGCTGTCTCAATTCCATCGTCCTTGCCGCCAGTTTCCCTGCCAGTCTGTAAAAAGCAGAAACACCTTCTAGGTGCTGCTTTCTCATGAGACAAATGTCCTCTTTCATTCATTAGCTGATATACTACAGTTTATTATATCTGTAAGGTATAAAGGGAAATATATCTAAAGAGAATCTGAAAACCCCAACAGCATTAAGTGACTATAAATCACTGTTTACATAAATCCATTAAAAAGGCCTCGATTCTGGAGCTGTTCTGTAAAAACTTGTGTTAGGTCTTTAGGATTTAGCTTATAGGGTTTTCAGAAGGCAAATCTTAACTAGATGAAATTTAAAAGTTAACTGTGAGGTATGAGCTCAACCACTCTGCGGTTTATTATTAGTTGCAGTGTGTGGCTAAGTACACAGAGCGGAGATACTCACATCTGTGATGAATAACCATTTTTTCCTAAATGAAGCTCAAACACATATCAGCACAGTCTATTTATCTGAATGAACCAAGGCTGCAAATAATTAAGGAATCTACTTTGAGAATACTTCCACCATCATAGAAGCTGATTTTCATTCAAGTTGTATCAAAAGGAACCCAAATAATGTTGCTGGACTCGTTATACAGACAACTGCCGTTCATCAGCCTTAGATGAATTGCTGCGAATGCACCCATTATTTTTATGTGTTTATTCTTTTTTACTGAAGGAGTCAGCAAATTTTGTCTTGTCCTACATCATGTTCAGTGCACAGTGGGATTGCTGGTGTGAAGGAGCAGACCTCTTGTCTTTTGGTCCTTATGAGCAGTGGTGTTGCAGTCTTTTCCTCATGATTGATGGGTGTTGGGGAGCTGGCTACAGCTGACTTTCTGAGTTGACAGTTGTAGTAGCAGCTCATAGATGTGGTGAGGTTTTTCTCGCCTCCTCCTCTGTTCTCTGTCTTTTGCAGGGTCCTCAGGACTGGCTTTCTGCACTTCCACTTTGTTGACACACTATTTTTGATAAGAATTTTAGTTTTGGTGTAGCGATAGGTAGGGTACTCTGTTCTAGATGGAAGGGAGGGTGACTGATGTGCTGGAACCTCTAAAGGTCCCTTCTAACCCAAAGCATTCTATGATTCTGTGTCAGAAGGAAGCATAAGTAAACTATTTCCTTTACTCAAAAACTCTGTAAGAAGATGATACAAAGTACGGAGGGGAAGGAGACAGTCAAACCCCTGGAGACATCTAGTCCAACCCACTCAGAGGAGGACTGTCTCCCATACCAGAGCTGGTCAGCCATGGCTTTGTCCACCTCAGGCTTTGGAAACTCCAAGGAAGAATTTTTCAGAGCCTCGGCTCGGCTGCTAAACTGCCGCAGGGCTACTCTATCCTCCCATGAGAAAGGTTTTCCTAACATCCTACTCCATCCTTCCAAATTGCAATTTCTGGCTGTCGCCCCTCGTTATGTCATCTGACACTACCAAGAAGAGTTTGGATCCGTCATCTTTCTAATTGCTTTTCAAGTATTTGTAGGCGGCAGCCTGTAATTATTTGATCCCCTTAGCTTCCCAAAACTTAGCTGATTTATTTGAGTATTAATGCCAGCAGACATTCAGTTATGTTTACAGTACTGAGCACTGGAGTGCATTAAAATCTTGGAGTTTGACTTCCATTCAGTACATTAGAAATAATTTCTTTCCATATACCTCTTCCATCAGTTGTTGTACCTTTGCTCCCATGCTCAAAATCTCAGTTCTTCTTGATGCTCAGTGAAATTTATTCTCCTGTTTTGGAACCATGTTTAGATTTTCCATCTCCATTTCATTCTGCACAGATTATCTTTCTCCATACTGTTTTATGTCCGAAGACTCCTCTGCTTTGCTGCTTAATTTCCCTTGCGAAGCTAATTAAGCTTTACTTTTGACAGTTCTTCATTCCTGTACTGCTTGACCTCTGATTGTATGGCTTTACTGCCTGCTGCAGATCCTGTTCTCCTCAGAAAGCCACTGATCGAGAAGTGGGGTTTTGGTGAATGTAAGAATTTACTTTTATAACATTGCAGGTCCGGGTTCTAAACTGCAAACCAGTGACTGTGCTGATATTGTTTATGCTACTGTCTCTTAGCTTTATATTAACATGACTGATACTATTTGTAAAGCTTTATGGAGGTTTGCAGGTTTTTAGTTTAAATGTTTAGGGTTTTTTTAGTTTAAATGTCACTGAGAATTATGATTATGTATGATATAAGGCTGGCCCAGAAATATATCGGGCACAGTTTTTATGGTCTGCGCATCTGCTAAATCACGTCTGCATTTCACAGCTTTTAGACACTGGGAAGTATTTATAGTTTTTGCTTAGGAGTGCATGCAAGTTTAGATACAAAAAACTCTTCAGTTAAAGCTCGGAAGAGTTTGGTTGGGTTTTTTTTTTTTCTTTTTTAATAATTCTGCACTATTTTGCAGATGTTTTCTATTGCATTAGAGAAAAATCATTCACAGTGCAGGAGTACTGTGAATTGGTTGGCTAGGGAGGCAAACAAAGGGTTTTTTCTCCTGTTCCTGTCTTTGCCCACGTGCAGTGAGTTGTTCCGTGCCTCCTTTTGCGTATTTGTAAAATGGATGTAGAGCAGATACCACTGTCATATGAATAAAAATGTAAAATTCATGTAGGTAGCCTAGCTTTTCCACAGTAAAGAAATCAACCTTAAAAGCAACCCAAATAGGGAGCGATCTGTATTAATGGAGAATGTTTTATTTATTATTGTTAGTAATCTTATCCCTTACTTTCTTGACCTGTTACATCTCCTCAATAATCAGTGTTCTTTCTTAAATCTTACCCAGCATTGATCTTTTCTTCCTCTACATTTCACTTTGGATCACTCCTTCCTCGTGTCTTTTAGAAAAGCTTCATCCATGCTGTCGTTCTGAGAACAGAGATTTCTTTCTGTCTTTGTGATACCTGTATTTCTTTTACTCACACTTGTTTCCACTCTTTTTTGGTAAACATAGTTATCGGTTTGTGACTGATATTTGAGTTTACTTTCTTCTAAATACATACAAAAATGGAGGCATTCCTTTGTTTTTGAGGAATGAAGGTACTTTTCCATTTGTTTTCCATGTGTTCTGGGGGTGTTTTTCTTGTTAGAAATTCATCAATTGTGCTTTAGCAATAGCACTTTAGCCTTATGTACTCTTCCCCTTATTTCCATAAACACTGCAGAGAATACCTCTAATAACTAGATAAATATGTCCCCTTTTGCACACCCTTTAAACTGCATGCTCATGCAGATGTATCAAGATGTCTCCTTGAAGAAATCTGTGCTACTTTTTTTTTTTAACTGAATGATCTGGATCCTGGTGCTTGTGCTAAGGCTCAGCCTCTACCATGGTCAGAATCACTGTGCTCAGATGCCAATCTACAGCATGATTTTCCTGGAGAAAATCAAGATTTTTCTTTCCATCCTTGCTTTTTCTTGCCCTGAGCCCCTCCTCTCCTCTTGAAGATTTTGGTGGTGTTTCTGTGTCTCTTGAACTCAGACCTGTGGTGCTGACGCTTTCCTTTGTGGGTCCCAAAGGATAAAGATAAACGCTGGAAACAAGAGTTTTCCTCCTTCCCACTGGCATCGTTGAGATTATGTTCTTCTGACTCCTCTGGTACCAGTAGTGAGTATCCTGGCTTTGTGCTCAGCCTTAGTAACTGAACACATGAGCCGTTTCAGTGGGGCTGCATTTAATTATAAAATTGTACAATTGGATTCCCAAAGCAGAGATCCCCTCGGGGCAGGGGAAATTGTGTATCTTCTCCTAATGTATATCTGTAGGTCAGTGGCTTGGACCTGTTGCATGTTCCCAGAGATTTTTGCAAAGGGCCAAGTACTTTTTTCCCTTGACATGAAGCTCGTTTCCTCTATTTTATCAGACTTATTGCTCGGCCAATTGATAGTTTTTTGGATTGACTCTGGACTGCCTGTCTGCGAAAGCCTTTCTGGTTTGAATCCATTTTGAGAATGTGCAAGTTATAATTATGAAGCATTGGTAGGTAGAATATTAAAAAATTCACTGAATCCGACCAAATGTCCACACGACCAGCTGAAGTCTGGCAGTAGCCGATAACTTGAGTTTCAAGAAAAGAGTAAGAAATAGACCGTGTACAGTGAGATTCATGACATATTTTTTTGGTTTCCTGCATTCAGCAGATGAAGTCTGGGTTCTGTCGGTACAGTCACTCCTACTCTTTAGGAACAAGTAGCCTCATAACATTTTCCATTGAACATCAGACTTCTTTCGAAAATACAAGAATCATGGAGTTCTGTGAGACGCGAGATGACTGAAATGTTTTATCCTATGACCGCTTTCACAGGCTGTGTTAGAAGTTTAGAAGTAGACTGTGGACCAAATACTAGGAGGACACTGTGAAGATCTTTGGTCTAGAAAATTTTTGCGAACAGCTTTTTCAATCTTATTTCTTTTATCCTTCTCTAAACCTCTCCACATCTTTCCCCCAAAAATTTCATGGCTTATACTCCACCCCTTCATGTCATCCATCCTGCAGTCTGGAGAGGTCAGCCCAGTCTCTGATGGGCCTAGGAAATCAGTCTCTGTTGCCTCCAGGATAGCTTCTTCAAAGACAGGCTTTCTCCCATGCTACCCTTAGGCTTAGGAGGAGCTTTCCTGAAAAACTTCAAAGATATTTTCCATTGTTCTTCAAATTATCTGTGAAACGCCCTCATATTTTAGTGTATTCTTGTTTTGGGAAAAGATAGTATTTCCATGAAAGGTTATTTCAGAGCATCTCCACACAAGTCAAAGTCAATTTAAATTACAGAAAAGATCACAGCATTTGCACATTCATATCCCACTTGAGGACTCTATACCACTTGCCAATTATCTATTCCAACGTTTTAGAATTCAGCCTATCTTTTCATTATAGTTTAAAGCCCTCCCATTTTTCTGTGCCAAGAACATACTTAAGAAATAAAATGCTTTAACTTTTCCAACAGTTGCATTCAATTTGAAGGATCTAGTAAACATTATTGAAGCACAGCTGAGGGAAATCCCTTCTGGCTAATAAAATTTTGGTCGTAATAGCAGATAAATTTTGAAGTTTTCGTAATAGATTATCTAAACATCTCCAATGCAAAGCATAAAACAAAGCAGTCCCAGAAGCTATTGTGTAGTTTTTAAACTATCTTCAGATTCTGGAGAGAATATCAATAAATGTAATAATTTACAAACTATTGATGTTCTGGCAGAAATGTTGCTAATTTTCCCCTATTGTTACCGATATTTCTGTTAAGGATTTCAGAGTACATTTTATGGGTTTTTTTATGTTAGCAAGAAGATCTTCCTACCTCCCAGTAGTTTTATTTTAGCCATTTGCACAGTTTCAGTCCATTAAAACTGTCTTTTAGCAAGAGGAAGTGTAGTAATTTATCCTTCTAGGGATGTTGTGACTCAAACACTCCCTTCTCTTCCTGTTGCTTGATCCAATGTAATTAAATAATAGATTTCATTTCATAACTTTGCAGTAGCAATAAAGAGGAAATTATGTTCAGAAGGCATGTTTATTTTTTTCCCTAGCCTTTCCGTGGCTTAAAAGTGATTCTTTCTCTTCGTGCTAAAGTAATGTGAAACAGCCTTTTCAAACTTATTTCCTTGGGAAAAGAATGTTAATTAAAGAATGAACATTAAATAAGAGTTAGGAAATCAGTGCCGGTTTTCAGACACAAATATCTGTTCTTCAGATTTTACATTTATTCTCCTCTGTGTCGCTTTCTTGAGAAAGAACTCCCTCGTTTTTTCTTTCTTTCTTTCATCTCCCCAACAGAAAATCTGTCATGTTCGTGCTATCATCTGTACAATTTACCTTGTATTTTTGGAAGCTCTGAGAATTATAATTCATATAAATAAAAAAGAAAATACAGCAAACAAACACATACATACAAAAATTTGGACTTTCTTTCCTCATATTTTTACAGCAAAATAGATCTGCATTGGACTGGGACTATTGTTTTCATCGATTTCCCTCTATTTTTATCTTTATCTTGAATTAGAAGATTCTTGGAAGAAAGGTGCTGTAGATTTAGGAGTTTGAAGCCATTTTGAAATGAACTGGAGAGAGATTTTCTGATAGAAGAGAAAAATTTCATAGAACTTCGTATTTTATGACACATTCTGATTATACCTTGTCCCCATTAACAGGTGATTTTCCCTAAGATTAAAGATTTCAGAACATACAGACTTTCTGTAGTGTCGTAACGTACACTCCACGCATATATTGTGGTTGAAAAAGCATTAAAGCGGAATGTTTTTCACTTCTTTTTTTTCCATTATTGTTTTCTCTTTCTGTTGGTAATTTGGGTACATCTTGCAAGATGACACTTACCTGTCTGTCAAAATTCTGCAGGCAGTATAATTTACCTTAAGCCCAGACACCCGTGTGGCCTGTCAGCCATCCAAACCCATTGCAACCAGTAGTCATTTACCTGTATTCTGTGTCTCGCCGTTATATCTGAGCAATGCCGTCGTATTTAGCTGTAGTCACCACTCAAGCTGAGAAGCTCCCACTTTGTGGACGTGTGCATTTCAGCAGCTGAGATAATAAGGAGAAAGACCCATGTGAATCATTTCAGGTAAAATATTTTAACTTACAATGTCTTCTACCATGAGCGCTGTATTTCCTCTTCAGGGCTGTGAATAATTTTAGAGCTTTCAAATGGAAAATATTGCCATTTTGGATTTTTGATTGAACCGGAATCCTTTTTTTCTCTTTCTGTCTCCTAGCCTAAATTTTCAAAGCAAGCTCTTGCTTGTGTCCTTTGCGGGCTTTAATTTTTTAAAGTATGTTTTTGTCCTTCATTTTGAGGTGTTTGAAGAAATTTTTTTAATGACTTAGGGATCAGTTCAGGCAGAGGATCAAGGTCTTGTCTTCTCTGTATTCAGTGCACTGATGATTGCCTGCTCTTCGTAATAATACTTGCTTTGCAGTTCTTTCATTAGCCTGAGGCTTGCTCTAAAAGCACTTTGTGTCTGTGCTTGGAATAGGTAAATATATGTCTTATTTTCCCGATGACAAAGCCTGATTCCAATTTGCTGTCATATGGAAAGGAAGAGTATTTATTTAGTGTTCTGATGAAACTAATACAAGGCAATGGTTATTTTCCTGTGTGAGCGAAGTAAGGATGCATGATTTGAACAAATGCTACTCTCTGTAGGAATGGGAGAAAGAAACCTGTTTATATTAGATGGTGTCTCAATCAACAGTAAACAGGTTTTTTTCTGCTTGTAGCATTGGAAACTGCGTAACAATAATCCTGAATGGTGGTTTCTTCTGGGGTTTGAAACCAAAGGACAGGAAGCTGTGGTATAATGTAAACCTCTGCTGGTTTGCATGCCATAGTCATATTGGAGGGAAAAAATAGAACTAATTGATGGAGAGGAAATAAATCTGACTTAATAGACTAAATATTCAAAAATAATACTATCTTCAGTTCTTAAGAAAGGGTAAATTCTAATCGCTTTTTTTGTTTTACCAAAGAAAAGGCAAATGCATTTATTGCAGAAAAGATTACCCATCCTTATTTTTTCAAAGTAACACTTAGTACCAAAAAAGACATTTAAAGATGTAACTTGGATGAAAGTAATAGTTATAGCTGAGATTCTGAGCTTGGAATAATTATAGTGATATTGCTGTAAAAATGAAACAGCTCATTGTGAAAGTTTTAATCCAAATGTAGTTAGTTTTATTATAATTTTCTCCAAAACACCAACATTTATTTGATTTAGATACAGGGAAAAGTTGCCACCAGTGATTTACAGTGGGATGGCACCATTTACCTCAGCATTTGGAATATCCAGACAATCCTGGAACATGGACAGTCAATAGAAGACCTCTGTGCCCATTTTCTTCAGAAACAGAGATCTATCTGCGGAGGTTGGAGTGCTTTTGGCCGTGAGACTTTTTCAGTTTCATACTGACTAATGAGTCTTTCATATCTACAAAGTTCACACTTCACAAAGCTTCTTTCATGATCTCTTCTCATTCTGGGGAACACTACTCCATCGTTCCCCCTTTGATGATATTTTTCCAGCTTATTTTTTCACCCCTGTAATAGTGATAACTAGAGTAGAAGTTTCCAGGTTTGTTTTCGTACCTACTGTTAATCATCACCAGCAGTGGGAGAGAGCGTCAGCAGTGGGCATCTCCAGTGCTACACCAAATCTTGAATTAGCATCTATGGAGCCACTGAATAATTTGACCTCATTAAAACTGAATTTAAGGAGTCTCAACGCTTTTCTGCACTTAGAGGCTTTATGGTTTTAACGTTCTTGGTATAATTTCACTTCATTCAGTCAGTATTGCCTGCTATAAATGTCAAGTATGCAATAGGGTTTCTTTTGTTTCATGGAGAGTAGAAGAATTACAGGTATAAAATGTTGGCCCAAAATGTTGATTCTGGAATTAGAATTGAGAGAAGGAAAAATAGGAAAAAGTAATGCCTGAAGCTTAAATTGAAATGTAGTTATTGTTCATAAATGCATGAAGTTCTTCTCCCTGTGTGACAGAAAATGCAACAACAAACTCTAATTTAAGAAATTAAGCTTAAATTATTTATAAATAAGAGATTAAAAACAAAAAAAATACTTTGATTTAAAGCTTGTCTTTTGCGAAAGTGCAATATTGATTTCACCATTCGCTGTGTGTCAGGCAAGAATGTGCTCCTCTTATCTCTCTCTACAACTGCCTGAAAGGAGGTTGTAGCGAGGTGGCTGTCGGTCTCTTTTGCCGAGTAGCAAGCGATAGGATGAGAGGAAACAGCCTCAAGTTGTGTCAAGGGAGGTTTAGATTGGATATTGGGAAAAATTTCTTTACTGATAGGGTTGTCAAGCATTGGAACAGGCTGCCCAGGGAAGTGGTGGAGTCACCATCCCTGGAGGTGTTTAAAAGACATATAAAGTGGTGCTTAGGGAGATGGTTGAGTGGTGGACTTGGCAGTGTCAGGGTAACGGTTGGACTTGATGATCTTACAGGCCTTTTCCAACTGAAATCATTCTATGATTCTCTAAAGCCTCAAAATGTGATGTAGGGCTTCATCTTCTCAAGGTCACACGTGATCACCTGGTGTTACATTAAATAGTCTTCAGTAAAAAATACTTAGATTTGAAAACAGATACCTAATAAGAAGAAAATTGATCGTCTTTTAATCTGCAGATGAAAGTTTTATTTTTTAGGCAGCTTGTGATGGTTTAACCATGCTGTTTAACCGTTGTGTGGTGATCCGAAATCATTAACTGTTAGTGTGCTCTGGTGGAATCCATAATGAAATTATCTTTCCAGCGTATGCTAACTGCATAAAGCACATCCCGCTGCTGACTTGTGGAAGCAAATTCTTTATTTTTCCTGTGTGTATTAGAATTAGAAGCTCAGGTGTCAGCGTTTGTAGCATGTGAGATATTATAGAGAAAGATTTAACGGAAAATCTGTATTTATCTCTTCTGTTTAATTACCTTCAAAAAAGTATTAGCATGCTCTGTTCAGAATATTTTTATGGCACCATATCTAAAATTAGAATATTCTTTGGTATTTTTATAATTGCATACTTTTGATCTAGAAAAGATTAAAAAATAGGACATTTTAATGCACATTTAATAACAAAACAACCTTCCTGCATCCAAAGAAAATTCAGCCAGGTGAACTATGATCTAATTTTCTTCTATAATGAAAACAAAAATCATAGCTCCTGAAGCATTATTCTTGGCTCCCGCGTCTTCAAGGCATGCAAACATTACCACTTCGACTCCATCCTGCAGTTTAACTGGAAGGATTATGTCACAACATAGTGTGTTTGTTTTCAGCTTTCTGCCTGTTTGTCCGTCAGGACAGTTTAGTAGAAGAAGTATTGGTGATTGTTGACTTTGGAGCTAGTGGAAGAAAAAAATAATTATGAAAAAAAAAAAAGGCAGACAGTACCATTGAAGGAACTGTGCTTCTGTCATAGGAGAGTGAATACTCCTTTCAACAAATCTATAATTTGCAGAAGTTGCAAAAAGAAAATAGCCATAAGGTGACTGTTAACATACTTCAGTTGATCCTGCCAAGAAAGTTAACTTCGTAAAGTCATTAAACGAGTGATTACATTTTAAAATATTATTCCCCAGCCATTTCTTCTTAGACTTTAAAATATGGTTACTGTATATACTGCCTTCTTTGTAATGTGAAAAATTGTAAAATACACTGTTTTTTCATAAACTCCTAATTATTAGCAGAGCTATTTGCGCTCCTATAGTTAAAGTCATTTCAACACTTCCGTTATTTAAACTTCTCTTTTAGGGGTTCATAATTTGACTGTAGTAAAAAATAGACTCCACGGTCTCAAATATTGTTTGCTGGTGTTAGGAAATTTAGCCTGTTTTTTTCTTGAAAAAGCCAAATAATTTGGATTGTTTGCTGTTCTTCAGGATAATCCCAAACAAAATATTTTGTGATGTGCACTAAATAATTTTAATCATCAAAAAAAAATGGAAAAAGACAGTGAGTGTTTTGGAACTGCTGCTGCCCCAAACTCTGTGACTGGCACTGAATATCGCTGAGACCTGGAGAAGGGAGATGGTGGGAAATTCTTGCATATCTCCACTGTTGCCGTGTAGTAACTGCATATATGAAAAATTATTGCAGCATTTATATCATGCCTATCATCTGGAGGCACGGGCAATAGACCCGCTGCTCACGAAGTAAAACCCCCAGTACTTCCACTGCAGCAAAAGGTGAAAGACCTCCTGACTTCAAGGTTGCATAGCTGAAAATGGCTTTTCTGGGATGATAAATGCTCAGACGCTCGGAGATGGATCGTTCCTTTGATATGGCTTCCTGAAATCCCCCTTCATCACGTAACGTGGCCACGGTGACGACTGAGCAAGGCCTTCAGCTCCGGAAATTAAGGAACCGGGGCTCATTGCATGTTAATGGCAACTCTGGGACAGTCAAATAAGAAAGTTTGTTATAATACTAATTATAGCAAAGCACTCGTGATGTGGTTTGAATGGGTCAATTATAAATTATAAATACATCTTCCCCCTCAACCTAGGCTGTGTGGTGCATAATTTTTTTTTAATTGCTTGGATACATATTTACCTGAGCATATCCTGGTTTCCCAGGTAAATATGTGTACCAATGTAGAAGTCATTATGGTCTGTTTGGATAAATAATCCATATTTTATAACTCCACAGGAAGTAATTATTTTCGTATTTTGCTTCCTTTAAGCCAAAGAAATTAAATGCTGTGTGTTCATTCCTTAAAATAAAATAGATGCAAAAGTCGAGGCAATACGAGAATAAAGTTTTCATTGTTTTGGTAGAAACTGAGAATATTATTCCAGATTTTGATCTCGTGTTTAGCCCAGAATAACTCTATTAAAGTAAACAACGTTACTCAGGATTTACTTGGATGCAAATGGGACATGAATTTTGCTTCCTCTCCCTGCTCTCCCTTACTTTCTCGGGAGGTTCCTGTAAGCAGCTGGACACGATCTTGGCTGTAAATGACATTGTCACATGTTTATGATTTGGAAAAATAAGGTATTTCAGCTAAGCGCAGAAATTAACGTATCTGAATTTTATGGTAAGAAAACTAATGTCTTACAGGATCGTAGAATGGTTTAGGTTGGAAGGGACTTGAAAGATTACGGTTGTGGTTCTGTATGTGTTAGGGGACTGGAGCATGCTCGCATGTCGGATATTTCTGCCATTGTTTTGTATGGTATTTGGAAAAGCTGCGTTGCGTTATCACCGTGCTAAGGTCAGATTTTGTAACACTTCGAAGCTTAGTGGGACCAAAGTCAACCTTGGCATAAATCCATTAACTGCAATAGATTTACACCAGGGATGAATATTGGCTCGTTCTTGGTAAATTTATTTTCATCCAGCTCTTTATATTTTATGTTAGAAATATAAGTAGCTTGCGTGCCCTCACGCTAATCAGAATAAGAAACAGTTTTGCTTATGCGAAAAAATAGAACTATCGTTTTTCACATTCTTACGTTTTTCAAGTAAGATTATGTTACCGTGACTTCTGAATTCCTGAAATCTCCCTGGTCTCTGTGACTGCAAGAGCAAAGAGAGGGTTTCAGGGGGAAAAGCTGAAGCTCTTCACGCGGTATGTTTTGTGTTGTGTGTACCAGATACAGTTAATGTTTTGTGTGTGTGTGATTAGTGTGGAAAAAAATTAATGCAGTTCGGTATTATGATTTATGGACTGAATCTTTTGCCCACTGAACACTTGCCAAAATGAAAATCTCCTCCCCCGCCCCCCCCTCCCCTCCTTTGGATATTAGAAACAGCTACTGTTTTTGTTGATCTTTTTAACTTCTGAATAGGCCTATTTCAAGTCATAGCAGCATGGGAGCTCGGATTAATAATATACTTATTCAGGCAGTGATACTGAGTGAAACCATTGCTAGTGTGAGTATGAAGGATAGGATTTCTTTAAATTATTTTCAGGTACATTGGTGCATTTCTGAAATAAGAATATAGAGATATTGAAAAGAAATTGAATTGCTGTTTATTGATTGTGTTACAGGTGTGTATGAGTTTTGATATCAAGAGGTTTTTAAGGTGTCTCTCCTTTTGATAACTTTTGTACGGTGCTCACCGTCAGTTCATGCATCAGGTGGTTAATGAGGATAACAGCAAACAAACTATGTTAAAATCTTGCCTTTTGGACAATGTTTTTGGATTTGGAGGGTAAGACGCATTCCATGCTGTGAAGCATCCTTTCTGTCCCACCTACTCTACAGCATCGTCTTACACCAGAACCAAAGTCTTGCGAGGTGAAAGGAGCAAATCCCGGAGACTTCTCTTGCGCATTGGGGTTGCACCTCCTTAGTCCCGTAATTTGATAAGCATCAGCTTGCACAAGTTTGGTTTCTGGTCTAAACTAGCCCGATTTCCTGCACCTGCTGAAGGTGAATCCAAGGCTGACGTGCTTAGTCCCTTACAAAGAGATTCCTGCTCTTTACAGCACAATTTAAGGAGCTTGGGGCCTTTCAAGGCACTGTCACGATGGAGGTGAGGACCGTTCTTTGCTTCACACTCCTTTGGCCACCTCTTATCAACTTTTGTGGCATTCGTTGCTCAGTCCCATCTTGATCTCTTTCGTGTCTGAATGGCCTGGTCTGGTCAGTAAGGTTTTCCCAATGACTTTATTGATAGAGTTGGTGTTTCCTATCAATTCATTTTCTTTCTCCCAAATGAAATAAGGGTATGCTTAAAAAAGTTATGCATGTGGGACTGGTTTGTACTAATGATAAGTCAAGCAGGGGTAGAGTTTCCTTCAAAAAACATATAGGTAAGCTGTTTAAAATTAATATTTGTTATTCTAAAAAATTGTGAGAGGGATCAGCCACCCTTCCGCAGTTGCAGATAAAGTGCTATGGCAAGAATCTGGCATTTTTACATTGCCTGAGAGAATTGTATGTTCATTTGCTGGGCTAGTGTGTTGCAAGGAAAAAAAAAAAAAAAAAAAAGCATTGTAGCACTTTTTTAAAAGCAAGAAATTTAAATATAGACCAAAAAGCTTTTGCTTGAGCTTTTTCAAAAGCCTTTCAGTCTGTTCGTGAGATTGTTATTCAGTTCTTGGCTAACAAGAGCTGAGTGACACCTTGGAGAGTCCCAGCTTCTGTTTTCATGCATAGCTTGTATTTTGCTGTGCACTACCATGCAAAAAACTATCAGAACTTATTTAAAACAAACCCTAGTCAATAAATTTTTTAACACAGAAACAGCCATCCTAATGTATTCATTTATTTTAGTTGCAGCAAGCAGCTGAAGTTTCTCAGCTGAGAGGAGCTCGAGTCATCTCTGCTGAAGATCTCCTGTTCTTAATGCGCAAAGATAAGGTATGTTAGTAAGACAGAAATTTCTTATTTTACACAGTAAGCTTCTTATTGTGTTTTAAAGTGCAGGCTTAGCGTATGTGAAAGGAGTCCATCATCATGAATAGCTTTATTTAAAAGTATGGCTGCTCTGCAATTGTATTGTATTGTGCACAGTACAATAATTGTAATTAATTCTCATTTTTTCCAGTAGCTTCAATTATGAATAGAATTTTTCACTAGCTTTAGGGTTGGTAATGTACCCTAGAGCTCAAAACAATTTCTTAATACACGTATAAATATTGATCCTTATCCTTTATAGCCCTTTTGTTAAAAATTTGATCATTCTAATTTCCTCCTAGTTACGCAGGGTGTAGATGTGACACTTGACAATGTGACAATTACTTTTTTGTCATCTAGGCTGTCAGTAAATCCTGTCTTGATTTTCCTTTATAATATTTTTCCTGTACTTTATCTCACTAAAATCTGAAAATTTAGGGATGGTCTTGCTTTCTCTGAATAAGAAGTAGAGCAGGTCAATAATTTTAAAAAAACAGTTTTCCATGCAAAGATTAAATTAATTTTCTTTCTTAATGTTCAAAAGTATGAAAAAATTATTGTCAACTGTTTTTATCAGCATCATTTATTCTTGCTTTATCTCCTTTTCTTCCTTAGTTCCCCCCTTTCCCTCCCCCTTTTTTCTGCCACTTGTTTTTCTTTTCTCATTTGATAGGTGAAACCTAATGGCCAGAACCATATCAAAATTTAAAAACAGCAAAACATGAAAACCAATTGCAGTTTCTTTATATGATGTGATCCATAAGGCTATACTGAAAACAGTGGAATATGGATGTCAAAGTTCAAGGAAATATGCATTTGTAGGTTTGAATTTCCAAACTAACAAATATTTTGGAGTGCCCTAAAGAAGCCTGATTTCTGAATTTCTACTTTCCAAAAGTCAAACCCATTTCTGTCTCCCAGCTGGCAAGCAAAGTGCCAAGGATCTCAAATAAATAATATTTAACGTGGAATTGCTGCTGACCTTGATGTACTTTCTATGTATGGATTTTCTGCAGAATCAAAAGTTAGGAACGTTTAAAAAATTAGATTTATTGAGTGATGTATTACACATTTGTATGTTTGTGTGTTACAAAGTTAGTCTAAATGAAAAATAATTTAGTTAATATCAATGTATTTTTTTCTCTTAGAAAAAGCTTAGAAGGCTACTTAAATACATGTTTTTTCGAGACTACAAATCTAAAATTGTCAAAGGAATAGAAGAAGATGACCTCCTTGAAGGTAGACAAAAAATTACTTAATTGGGGGGGAGGGGGGCTTGATATCTTATAAATGCACTGAAGAGCTCAGTCAAAGTATTAATGTCTTGCCTAATAGCTACAGACACAAAAATATTGACATCATAGTAAGTTCATTTAAAATCTCTGTTTTTACATTTGAAATACTTCTAAAGCGTGTATTTGCATCTGCCATCCCAAAGAGAAGTAAGACTGCCTGATGTCAGGGCTCTGTCAAAGCAGGAAGGGCTAACTGGTTTCAGCAGGTGCAATGGAAATGCGGTGGCTACCGCGTGCAATTGGGTGGACATTTGTTATATTATTATCAAAGGGGTTTGACATGTTTTACAAAAAAATCCCATAACCTGAAGTCGTTGCATACTAATGTATGACCTGGGCTTGTTTTCAGTGTGGTTTAACATTTTATACTTTGAATCTGTAACTGAAGGGATGGGAAACACTTTTGTTTCCCCATTCCATGAGCAAGTCACCATTTTATAACCAATGCATTTAAAGGAAAAGCTCTTTGAGTCAAAAATACATTCATTTATGCCATATAATTTGCTGGTACAGAGTTTTGATGATTTATATTAAAAGAAGAATTAGCATTTCCTTTGTAAAAAATTAAAACTTATCATAGCAAATCTAAATCTTGCCATACTTTTATAAAAGTCCAGCAATGTCCCTACACAACTTCTTGTATTTAACTTATTTCCTTTCTCAGAGCCTTTTACAGTTTTTTTCCCTTACAATGAATTCCTTGTGTTTGGTTCCTCTGAGCATCCACACTGATGTTAGGTAAACATTGTACTTCTTGCTTTGACTTAGTCAATCTGTGGAGAAAGTTTTTGTCAACTCATTTGAGATTTAATTTGCCTGTGGCATTTTATTTTCACCACATGTGAAACTCTACTGTTTCGTGCAAGCAATCTGGCATTACAGCTTCCTACCTGATAGCTCTCAGTTTTTTAATAATGAAGTCTGTGTCACTATTTAAAGCAAATAAACAATTTTCACAAGCTATTTAGATGCTCATGACGTGCTTCCTAAACACAGTTCATCTGGGAATTAAAGACTGCGTTTTCTGGTGTGCTTTGGTAATTGAAGCCATTAATTTTGCTTTGCGAAGCTAATGTCTTTATAGCTGCTATTCTGTTTAGGACAACAGGGCTCAGCTCGCCAGGGTTCTTCAGGTTTCACTGAAGAGCAGTGGTCCATCACCTGTGGAGCTGCGTATTAGTGTTGGTGCGATGGTTTGCTTTAGGCTGTGGGGAACGGGGGGGACGTTCTGCGTGCTTTGAGGAAAGAGAATTTCCCCTCTATATTCAATTGTACAAGTGAGGGTTGTTGTACAACCAGAGGAGAGAGGTTTCTTTTACAGCTCTGACAGCTGTGGATCCTTCAGTGAGAAATAATGATATATGAGCAGTAGAACAGGTTTCTCTAGATTGCTGAAAACCACTGTGTTATACTAGAAAACACTAAAGGTGATTTTTTACTACAGTGCAACTGCAGCACAGCGGTGGCATCACCTTGGTCAGGTAGCACAACTTGTAGGAGGAGGACAGTAAGAACAGGCCTTTTCTGCATAGTGCATCTGATTCTAAAACGTGTCCCTCCTAGGGACATCGGTTGATGTTTGGAGAAGCCAAATGACTTACTTAAGTTTGTTTTTCTTTGCTTACCTTTGTGAAGACAAATTCAACAGTAACAACACCAACAAACGGCAGAAGCTTGCTCAAGACTTTCTCAACTCCATTGACCAGACTGGAGAGCTCTTAGCCATGTTTGAAGATGATGAGATTGATGATGTCAAGCAAGAGAGGATGGAGGTAATTCTTTTCTTTTACTGATACCCAGCTCCAGCAGAGAAAACTGTGAAATATTTCATACATCATGCTAGTCTGACGCCTTTTCCGTGCTGCATATGTCGTTTGTTACATTTTTTTTTTCCTTTTGCCCAGATGGTCTGAAGGAATCCTATTTCCTTATTTTTCGTATTCCCTCAATTATTTCCTGATATCTAAGCATGCATGCTGAGAAGGAAGGTTATGAAAGTGTACTTACGCATCTTTCTGTCTGCCACGTATTTGTGTTTCTTTCCAGTAGAAAACAGATTTTATTCATAAACATTTCACACGCATTTTTCACAATAATTTTTTCTTTTTCATTATTCCTCGCGTAACAAAATTGTTTCAACAGCTTTTGAGGACCCTTTTCATATATCACAGCTTGCAGATAAAACTAAAATACTCTGTGCAAACATGCTTCAGTATATGCTTTTCTCTCCATGCTGCTTTCGAGTCCTATTTTCTGATCTATGTAGATATGAAAAATGAGGTCTATGTTACAGAATGCAGTAACGTATCACTCTCAAAAAGCTGTATTGGCTTGGAAGTCTGGAATGATGGGGAATGATGGTTTTGATACCAGTTGGTTTTGATACCAGTTGGACTTGACACCAGTTTTACGAAGTTTCACTGAGGTTTATCTATGCTGGCACAAGGTACTACGGTTGGACTTGATCTTAGAGGTCATTTCCAACCTTAATGATTCTATGGTTCTGTGATTCTATGATCATAGCAAGTACACCTTATAGGTCTTATCAAGCCTATGTCCTCTCTATCAGCAGAGCATCTTCTTGAATGTCATTTACTCTGAAGTACTTACGAGATCCAAAAGCTGTGTCTGTACTAATTGATAAACGAGGCCAGGGCCAGTTCTCTGGCCCTAAAGGCAGGTGACATGGCCTGACTTGGGTCCCTGTGGTTAAATTTTCTGTAGGTGGACAAGGCTACCCTGTCTTTTTGGTAGCATGTCCATAGCAAATATGGAGAACTGTCCATGACCCCTGTCCGTGCTCAATTCCTCCTCATGTCTTGTCTGCGCAACTGGATGCCAGGGGCAAAATGGTGCCAGCAGCACGCTCGCAATTCCACTGTAGTGTTTGGGCCAGTTTCTGTCCTTTTTAGTCAGCAGTGTAGTACATGTGGCTGTTGAAAACTTGCTATTTTTAGAGTGCTTTTTATACTTTTATACTCTTTCAGTGGTAGAAGCTGGTTACTTTGATTTGGTTTTCTTTTCTATGCTGAGGCAGCTGATGCATTCAGTAATATGGGTGTATTTAATATTTGACTATTGTGACCTCATTTCACTTTCATTATTTCATGGAGAATTCTAAGAAATAACCCAATTTTTATCCTGCCGTAGTTTTAAGTCTCGTTTTTTCTTCTTAATGGAGCCCCTTTTCAACACTGGGATTTTCCCAGTCCTGTTTCCCCTTCCTTCTCCCCATTGCAATTACTAAAAATCTAATCAAGTATCCCTTCTCTCTAAGAATTTGGCTGGGAACAAGTCCCATTTCTCCCCAGGTGAGAATTAGTGTCATAGAACAGTTGTTCCCAACCACTGTTTGCGTTTTGGAAACTGATGGTTTATTTTCTTTTGTTTGCTTTCTTATTTATTTATGCAAAATACACAACAGCACTGTTCTGAATGAGTGGGTTATGTGCTTGACTTTACGTTCTCTTCTGACATTCCAGTATAAATTTTTTTCAGTCTATAAAACTATACAAGTTGCTAGAAGTATGAAGTTCCCTGTCCTAGGCAAGGACAAATCTGACTCTATGTTTGTCTGTCAAGGAATGTGTTCTTGTAATCAAATATTTATCTTTCATATGACTACATGCTTTGTTTTTTCTCACTAGACTGTAATTCATGAACTGGTATGTGTGTGTGTGTATATATATAAAGCAATTCTTCTCTGTATTGCTCTACTTTATTACATTTTGTAAACTCTTGATCAGTTTCCATGTTAAAAAAAAAAAGGTCAAAAATCAAGATCTACTTATTTTAGAACAGGTCCATGAATTATATGCAGGTATGAAGTCAGTACTATGTATCTTCTTTCTTACTAAGTGTTAAATTAGTGACAAAACATGAAAGATTGCTTGAGACGCTCTTCAAAATGTTTAGCATATTTTTGCCTTTGTTTTGTTTGGGATTTTGTTGTCACTTTGAGGTGGGTGGAAAGGAATCAAAGGTAGTAGGAAATGTGATCAATTCATGAAGGAAGAGTTGTTAGTGGATGGGCTGATCTCATGTATCACATTTTCTTTGCGCCATAGATTGTTTAATCCATGCTAAATTTTGGAAGAAATCCAACAGACACTTTAAAAATTCTAACAGCATTTTTTAAGGAATTGCTACACTGAAATCGTGAGCTGTGATCTAAAGGCAGCGTTCCCTTTAGGTATCAATTATCTCAGAAATGCATGGTTATCTTGGTTTGGGCAACTGTAAATGATTTCAGTTTCACTTTGCCTTGGGCCAAAATCATGCGAAGTTGTCCAGAGCAGATGATAAACATATATTTTTGATGTCATTATGGACTAAACAGGATACGATTGTTTAGCAGTATGGTTTCAGTTATGATACATAAAGCAAATATTGTTTATACTCATTTCTTTTAAAACATTTTATAGAATTAGAGCTAAGGCTTCATGAGATTGCTTGCTGTTCTGTGAGGTCTATTCTGTATTCCTACTATGGAGCAGTAAGCAAAGCTCCAAGCCACCTTCAAACATTAATAAAGGACGACAAATAATTCTACACTTTTGACTGAAAAACACCAACTAATGCTGTCATATTAAAAAGAAGGGCATTATTCTAGGATTGTATATAGAACTTATTGATGTATCTAAAACAGTAAAAATAGCAATGTGCGAAGGAAAGTGGAATACTGTTAAAATACTGGACAAAATTAAGAACAAGATTCACATTACCTTGTCGTAATATGTGATTATGTTATCAATACAGTGTGATCGTATCTTCTTATAAAGACTTCAGTAATAGCAGTGAATAGTGGCAAACCAGCCAACTGTATTGGTAGAATCAAAGCACAATAAAAACTGGAATAGCACCTCTGTCTCACTTCATAACAGTTAGTATTTTGCCCTCTTGAGATCGCAGTAAAACACCAGTGCAACTCTGCTGCTCAGACTAAGAACAGTGGTGGATGGAATACACTGTTCTAGTTCATGGAGGTAATTGAACTGTGCATGTGAAGGAGAGCTATCCGGATCAGAGAAGCTGTCTTTGTAACAGATGTCAGTCTCTTGAGAATGAAATCTGATGGTGATCTACCCAACATCCCTTTTTTATTGTACAGGTTAGGCTCTGGAATAACTAGAGCTGGTGGTGCTCGGGAGTTCAGTTTCCCTTCTATTGCCTGTTGTGTGACAGAATCCACAGGAAATAATGAACCTTGCAAGTGGATTGCAGTTTTGCTTTCCTCTGTCTCTTAAAAGTCATGTAGAGGCGAGCGTTGGGATTCCTGTGGGATATGGCTGAATCGGTGTGGGGAGAAGGTGCGTGCTCATTTAAAATTTTGGCATTCTTCCTTATTTTGCAGTCTGGGTAGTGATGCAGGTTGCGGTGTTAGTGTCCCTGTGTTGCTACTCTGAACCTCTCAGGTGACCTGTCCGTAGTAAAACCGGCTGCAGGTTTGGCTCTGATTTGGTGAATGGTAACTCCAGTTCTACTAAATTTTCATATGAGAGCCACTATCAAATTCTCCATCTCTTGTTATTAAAATCAGTTATAGCTATTATAAAACTTCAGTCAGCATCAGTGCAGAGCTGACTTCTGTCTCATACTGTAAATATCCATTTTTTATAATTTGTTTTATAGTTCCACCTCCCCCACCAGGACAAAGACTTCCCATCAGAAATCTGAACTGAAGGAATGCGTAGAGCATCATGCTGCGAATGCTCTGTTTCACGTCTGTTCCCCTGGATTGAGAGAAACACCATTGATCTGTCACTGACTGCTAGTTTAGGGATATATTTCAAACACTCAGGCATTTTATGGCAATAATTCAGTTGCAGTAGCTACCATAATGCTTTCATAGTACATTGCAGGTTTAAATAAACGGTGGAGGGAAAATAACTTCCCTAGAAGAATACACTACCTTGAAAACAGGCCAGATGCCAGCAAAATGTTAGAACTAAATTCCGTCCCTACAGAAGGGGATTGGCAGAAGCTCATGGTTCTTTGGTATTGTCCTGTGGATTACATTGGGTATTTAAAAACTACGGACACGTATTATTCCTCTAGGAAGTCCAGCGTGGCTATGATTTTTCCTGTACTGTTCGTTAGTGTACAGAGCTCACAGAAATGCAGTGGGCCCTGTGCAAAATACAGCAGATGGCAGTGAAGTGTGGGTGTGTTTGGAATATACCCTTTGTTCACATGAGGTTAAATTATTCCCATTTAATTTTGTCTGTGTCCAGATCCAGTTAATTTGTGTCTATCAAACACACCTAAACACACCTAGATGCACCTTGGGATACAAAGAATCGTTTTCTGGAAGTCCACTCTGCTTCAATCACAGAAATAAGATAGACTTGGCATATAGTAGTAAATTACGCCGTGACCAAGAAGATTCCTTCCAGCTGGAACATGATCATCAGCTTCTGAGTGGTGAGGCTCAGACCTGAGCCGGGCAGCGTTGTCCCGGACAATTCCTGGGACCCAGCCTGGGCCAGGAGCTCTCGCCATGGCACGGTTTGGATGGGACTGCTCTCTCTGGGAGGCTTGGAGAGGAGGAGCGTGGCCACAGGTTGCTCCACGCTGACTGCACTTTCAGCTAGGGCATGGACCTGGCATCTTTTAGTTGAGACAGCTAAAACTGAGATAATTTTATATTTTTTTTAGATAATTCGAGATAAGTCAGAAAAAAAACCTATGAGCTCTTCTGTTCAGGGAGGATCCGAAAGATGGTGTTGAAGTACTCAAATTCATTGCACTAATTTGGAAAAGATGTACAATGAAAAGAAGCAGGAAATTATTTAGAAAGAGCTCGGAGCCTTTTAGTACTACTGTGCTCATTTCACTGGCAAAAATTATGCTAGTGTAACTGCGTGCTGTGTGGGGTCATTACTCTTTAGTGAGTATCTGTTCATGCAGGGTGTATCAATAGCAAACTGGAATTTGATTTAAAGCCCATATGGAAAGCTTAGTGCTGTAGTACAGACAACACATACTTAATAGAAACTGCATGCCAAAAGACAAACTAAAGAGTTTTATGTTACTAAGCAGGAGAGCATTGTTTCTAAGAGCACATCCTTTTTGCTGCAGAATTTTTATAATAATATTATTTTTATGTTTCTTCAGAAAGAATTAATTTTAACTTTCTTAGTAATTTCAGATTTGTGTCAATAGAAGCTCTGTTTTGGGACAGAATCTTTGCATTTAGTTGCATGATGACTTCTGTTATCTCACAATATTGTGCCTAAATCTAATAATTCATTAATTTTTAGAATCACAGTTTGTAAGCACTAACCCTCCTTAGATTTTAGCAGCTACACCCTGTGAAAGATTGCATCTTGGGGTGAGATTCGGCTACAGATTAAGATGTTTAAATTTGGTTTGGGTTTTTGCATGTGAGCTAAGTGTCTCATCTCCCACTGTAATTGCTGGAGACCCAGGCGGTATGAATAGTGGAGTGCAGAGAGCTATTCAGTGCATCAAATGTTGGTGTCTTCTTTACAGTGAGCTATGCAGCTCTGTAGACTCATCTGGGTGTCTTTATCTTGCAGGGAATTTCTCTGTGTTGTCAGTGACCGTTCAGCCTCTATCATGGCCAAGTGTAGGGAGTGGAGGCTGAAAGACTAACACAAAAATAGTGGAAGTGGAGAAGGTTTGAGTTCCGGGGATCTGGGAAAGGAATGGAATATATATGGCTGCTCAGGTTCGCTTGAGAATAGGAGTGTAATCCCTCTTGCATTTTTGTGCAATCTTTAAAAATACTCTCACGGGTCTGTCATCCTTTTATCTTCTGCTGGTCCATGTATAGAACTGCAGCTTTCTGATATTACACCATTTACACCAGCAATTGAATTTATAGCCTTAAATTTTAAGTCCTTAGGTTTTGGAAATAATGGGTAGAAAATAAAGTTCTTTATTCTTTACTCAACATTGTCAAAAATGGGCAAAGGGATCCCAGTGATGGGACACAGAAGGACAAGCCGTACCATTAAAAACCTTATGTCTTATGATACATTCTTGTATGGACTAAATAGTTGCAGCTCTAAGTGTAAACCAGCATCATCCTCACCTGTGTGTTCGGGCCAAATGAGAGGAGGCTGTCTTGAATTTGAAAAGGAACTTATAAGACTATGTACTCAGAGAGCAGTGGGGAAGTTCCTGCCCAAGGACACTAGATACCTGGGACAGTGATGAAAAAACCCCAGGATCTCCTTTTCCCACCCCCTTAAGCGGCTTTGAGAGCTCAGCACCTCGCTACCAGAAGTTGGGCTGAGTATTACATAGCTCTACCTGCCTAAAAGTTTGAACATCCCAGTAACTTAGGCCAGCTTTGTACTCCGAAATGAGAGAGAAACAATCCAGGGGGAAGTTCATTTCTTAGATCAGAGAGAAAAATGCTTTTTCTTTGTTTTTTTTTTTTTTTTCCCCTGAAAAACATTAAAGTCACATTTGAGTGTAATTCATCAGATGTTAGGAAAAGTACTTCTGGAGCCTCCGGGGTGGATCCTTTCGGAGACTGAAGTTCTGTGTGTGCAGTGGGACCTTGATGATGTGAGAAGAGCATAATGATGATTTTTAGTAGACTAGAAGGTCAACACCAGCTCCCTATATACTGTCTACTCCTTTTGATATACATAGATGCAAAGATCAAAAAGAACGTAGATGGAACATCAATCAAGAAAAAAAAGCTTTATTCTCAGGCAATGCTTTTTTCCATATTGCAGAATGTACCTTGTGGAAGTTAGGAATGCAAATGTAGAGGGAATTAATTTCACTGCATCAGCCCAGTGTTTCCAGGTGAGTGCAAAGAGCACCCAAGGAGTAGCGTCTCAGCTGTGAATTAGCTGTCTGGGCATCAACGTCTTTCTAACCATTATTCAGTATAAAAATAAGCCTGCTGGTATTAATGGTTTCTCTGATTACACATTGCTTGGGAATGTTTGGGATACTGGGATAACACTGTTTCTCCTGGGAAATGGTTGAATTGGTTAAAAGTAAACCAAAAATAAACAGAAACAGTTTTTCATTGTTATCTATACATCTGTAAATATGGTGTCATTCTCATCAGAATGGGAAAAAGCTATCGAGGGGAAAAGATTTCTTGTTCTAGCCAGTAATATCAGTAGACTTTTTTACACTGCTACAAATCTGAGATTATTAAGGTTTTCTCACATTGGGGTTGATTGCCATGGTTACATAAAGTGTGCTGTTTGTTTGGGTCTTCAGTCCTGGTAATATATTGTTGATTTTAGAACATTTTAGTGAGCGTTGCTCATACTGCAAATTTAGGTGGTTTTGCTGGGAGGATGAGGTGTTGTTTGCTTTTCTGTCTTTTAGCTCTTTGAGTATTTTTTTACTACTGTTTGCTTTCTCTGAGGAAGAGGAAGAATCTGGGCTGTTGTATTTTGCATTTTTGACACCCAAATGACAGTGTTTTAACTTAACTTTTGGAAGGAAACTTTATATATATATTATTTACATCTGTAATTAAATGTAGACACACACACACATATAAACAGTATTTCCACGGAGCGTTTGACTAGGAGCCAAATGGAAGACTAAAGAAACATTCTCCTGCTCAGCGTATTTTAGTCCTGTGTTTATTTGTGATCCTGTATTTAACGTGTTTGTTGCTTAGACATGCTAGTCACCACATCTTGGCCCTCACAACACAGTTACTACTTATGTAAACTGTCGAGGACTGGGAACAAGGAATGAGGCTGAAGTCTGAGAAAGGTCTCATTGGTAGTAGGTTTTTGAAATTGCTGTCATGCTTGAAAGTAATTAAGCAAACCGGTGCTGATAATGATTTGTATTTCTGAGGCTGTGTAGAGGTGTGATAATGCAAAGCTTTTGTACAAGGCAGTATGTAATTCCAATGCTTTAGGTGGGAAAAAAGTTGCATTCTTAAGGTCTTTGAACCTTTATGTAGCAAATTACAAATCTTTTAAGCTTCATTAGCCTAATATTTAAGTGCTTTCCGAATGAAGAAACAATGGCAACAGTTCATTTCTTAGGATAAGATGTTCACCAAGCCTATACTGAGAACAGTTTTAACATCTCAGGCTTTTCTGAAAGAATTAGTCGTTTGCATAAAACCATTTTCAGGACTTTTGTACAGGATTCACAAAACTCAAAAGAAAAATCTTTGTGACACGAATGAAAACAGTGTAAAAATTGCAAACACGGTATTATTCTATGACATTCCCGCTTCTCACCTGTCGCAAGGAAGAGGTTTTCTGACACTGCTGTGAAGAGCAGGACCGAAACCACAGCCCAGAGACCCCGTGGTTTTGGCAGAAAGCTTCACAACCACCCACAAAGCTCCATGGTGCAGGAGTGCTGTGGATCATCAGCCCCTGTTCGACCGAGCTGCAGTGTGCGCTCCTGAATTCCTCCCTTCCTTCATTTAAGGATTCACGTCACAAAAAGCTTTCTGTGGAAGCAAAGAAGATCTTCTAACAAGGGAGGACAAAAGACGAGGGTTCCCCGTGGCGTGAAATAGGAGAGGGTTTGACGGGATTCTTCTATTTCAACTACTGTGGCAGAGAGGGTTCTGCAATTGAACAGGCAAGGTCCTGGGTTTAACAGGTGGGTGAGAACATTCACAAAGCAATATTAAGGAACGGATTTTTTCCTGCTTCATCCGTAGAAGGCTGATGCACGCCTCTCAACCTAAGGCAGTGCCAGCATAGTTTATCGAAAGGTTCATTTATCTGCTACCTCTCAACATGACAGGTATAGCAGAGAAGCCCCTTTTTTTCCTGTCCTTACTCCACATGTTCACTAAGGGAATAACAATGATTTTCTCAGTATTAGACTCCAGCTGGGAACCAAAACCTAGTTTTATTTGGGCTTGTGGCTTAGCCCTGCAAATACCTTCTACAAAATTACTAAGAATCCCTTTCTTTTAAATTGGCGTTTACCCTCTGATAGCAGAGTGAGCAAGCTATGTGTCATCACAGCCTCTCCATCCACAGTCTGTAGCATACAGACAATACAGGGGAGCACTGAAAGTAATTTTCAGGCTGTGCTCCAGCTAAATGCAGCCAAAATGAGCTCAGATCTATTGAATTGCTCAACTTAGTGGGGGGAAAAATAAAATCTATTGAAGGCTATTAAATACAAAGATATTCCATTTGTTTAAGGAAGTGTTTGAACCACAGATCACAGGGTGCTGTACGACTATTCAGGAAAAGAATTATTATAAGCTTGTCTTGTAGTTATACTATTCCCTAAGCCTTCGTGGCTAGCTACTGTTGGAGCCTGGGCTAAATGGAGATTTCTGTCCCTCCTTATGTACATTTGATCTTTGCCTTTCTCCTTTTGTTCTTGCTTTTGGGGTTTTCTTTTTCTTTTTTCCTTCTGACCACAGGATTAGCCAAGACTAGTGCAATTTTTCTCCTCAGAAGTAAAGATGTCATTTTTGCTAGCTTCTGGTCTATGTTGCCCATGGTATTTGATTGAATTCAGATAGGATTTTGTGAGCCTTTGTCATGGGCACTTAAGGAAAAAATCAAGAATCACTTGATTCACTCAGTAGTCACTGTCGATGAATCGTCATCTTCCTTTGAGTACATTCCAGTCTAAAAGCCAGCATGTCACAAGATTTGATTACGTACTACCCAGGTGCTGAGTACAAGTGTTGTCATTTTTCGTTCCCATTTGCAAAGCCACCAGGGGCCAAGACTTCCCACCTATGCTCACACTAGAGTTCAGGTGTCATTAGGAAAGCCAAATGATCTGTTGCCTACAGTGAAGGTCATTAAGATAATCTAATAGTAAACACATTGCTTCCTATTGAATTAAGGGGTATATTAGAAATACCAGCATTTTTTGTTTCAGAGCTCATTCTGATAGGACTACACTTGCAACCTGACACTGAGACTACCCCTAAAATAGGATCCTGTGGCAGATTTTTAGTACTGAGATTAAGAATAAGAACACAAGTACAATGAAGAATACAAAGCATGCACCTTAATGTGATTTTAGTTTTATCAGCTCTCCTACATGGAAACACAAGGAATTAAAGTGAGTGCAGGACATCTCTTAACAGGGGTAGTTACCTCCCCTTGTACTGCATTTTCTTCAAGTGTTTCTTTCTCTTAAACTCAGACATGATTAGCTGTTGAATCTTGTGAACTAAATCAAAGCAGTAATTCATAGCATGACAAATAAATACTGAGTCATGATACCAGAGCAGTCAGATCTCTGGAAAGCAGGCCTTGTTGATAGACTGCAGAAGTGAGCTGATGAGAACCTTACGAAGTTCAACAAAAGAAAATGTGAGATGCAATAACCCCATGCAACCGTACGGCTTGTGGGCCAGCCACATACTGGGCTGTGTTAGCAAGAGGTTAGCCAGCAGGTCAAGGGAAATAATGCTTCCCCGTTACGTGGCACTTGTGAGACAGCGTCTGGAATCTGTGTCCCATTTCATGCTCCCAAGAACAAGAAGCACTTTGACAAACTGAACCACATCCGACAAAGGGTCATCAAGAAGTTTAGGGGGCTGGAGCACCTGACATATGACAAAAGCCTGGGAGACTAGAGCTTGTTCAGCCTGCAATGGTGGAGGCTAAAGGGAAATGTAATTGCTGTCTACAACTGACTAATGGCAGGATAGGGAGGAGATGGAGCCAGACCCTGCTTGAACGTGCATGGTGATAGGGCATAAGGTAAAGGACAGCATTTGGACTGATATGTAACAGGGGAAAAAAAAAATTTCTAATCAAAGATTAAAACTGGTTGGCCAGAGAGTCTGAAGAAGTCTCCAGCTTTGGAGACATTCCAAACCTGGTCGAGGTCCTGAGCCACTTGATCTAACTTGACCTCTTTGGAGCACAGGGTTGAACTAGAGATCTCAGGAAAGGTCCCAAACTGTTTTTCCTATTTCAGATATTAAAATGGCAGGTGGTGTAGAAATAGAAGAGCTTTTATAACACACATAGATGATAAACCATCTCAAATTTCTAAAAACTGTTTAAAAATCTAGGTAGCGTATAATTGGACTTTCCAGCTTCTGCACTTTCTGTAATCTGTAACTGCTGGTATTTCCTGGAATAGGCGGTTTATGTATACACGGAACAGGGTTTTCTGCCTTTCATTTTGTCTCAGTCGTTGTGGTTTATGTTATCTATGATGTTGCTCACTGTATTCTTCCGTAAGAATATGGTCTGACTGCTGTGCAAACTCGCACTCAGTGATAGCTTCACACGTCGTGGCTGTGGAATCAGAAGCCATAAGATTTTAGCATCTTCAGTGTCTGTTGAGATGGTGAAGTAATATAATTAAGCTCTGCGTGTTGCAAGATAGGAGATGCATCCTTACCCAATCCACTAGGAAACGGACCCACAACATTCCTAACTGAACAGCGTGGGTAATTAACTGGCATAGTTTTTTAACTCTACACAAGGTAGCTCGTTTCCATTTGTATGTTTTTCCCCTCAAGCTTGAAGTTTTATCTCCTCTCTCTTCTTCCATTTTGCTTTACCATCTTTGATTAATTTTGAGGATACCTAGACAGTTATACACTTCCATTAAATGAAGCAAACAAGATTATTTTAATTTGGATACTCAGGAATAGCAGTAACAGTTCTCATTTTCAGATAGCTACCATACATAAAGTCCTTGCAGAGGGAACATGCAGCGTTTAATCCTACAGATACTCGTGAGATCAGCGTTTGACCCTTTTAATAATGTGGGGTTCACATTCAGCTAACTTTAACATGGCAGAAATTAGGCATCGCTGCTGCTTTGGCTTGACAAAGTACGTCCACGACTAGACCTGTATTTTCAGGGAAGAGAAGACCGTACTACTATCACTAGAAAAATACGGAGTTTGCACAGAGATTAAATTTTAGAAATTGATTTATGTGACTTCAGGAAGATCTCTATCAACTGAGGGGCCACAGGCTTATTTCTGAGCAAAAAGAATATTCTTCTCAGTTGAATGTGTGGATTTATGACTTAAGATGTAGCTCTTTTCACTTTTGTATGCAGGTAGTGGCAGGCTTTTAGAATTTCTTTGGCAGATTGGTATCTGCACCATATACACTGTACTTTTGGTGTTCTAAAAGCGATTTCTTTAAAAGCAATGGCAAGAAAGCAATGTAAAATGCTAATAGAAAACATACATTAGGATGCACATATTTTATGCTCAAATAAGTGTTTTTTTCAGACTCTTCTTTTGGGTGGCACATGTAAGGGGCAAAGATTTGGACTCCTTGGTAGCAGTGTTAAGTGCTGTTGAAACTTTGCTGCTGGAACTTCGGAAGCAATCATTAAATTTGGTTTTCCGTTTGATCAAACAAAAGAAGGACGGGTAGTCTCTGTCAGAGGGCTGGATTTTATTTCCCAAGGCTAACAGCCATTTCCAGGACTTTTTCAGACCTACTGAGAGTTTTTTCTACCATTGTCAGATGGTATTATTTAAGATCAGTTCATCCACTTGTGTGGGATTCATATCCTATATCATACAGTGACTCTGACAAGAAGATGCTTTTACTAGGAGTGTTATTCAAAGCACTGTTGATTTTCTCAGGCTGCAGACATCTGCAGAAAAAGCTTGTAGAACATACAGCATCTGGTATCGAGTCCTAGCTCCTTACACAAACCATATCAAACAGCTTAGAAACGGAACACATACTTTACATCCGCTTGGAAATATTTTTTTCATGTTTATTGTAGATGTATTAGCTGTCAGCTCATATCATCAGCTAATTATTTTATATCTGAAAACTGTAATAGCATCCTCAGATGTACTAAACTCAGGCAGGTTTCCAGCTACTAATCACACCCTTCCTAAAATGGAAGTTAACTCTTCATGTACCCCAGGCTGGAGACCCGATTTCTAGTTCCAGTATTTAAAGAAATGTATTAGTGAGGTGACTGCTGTGCCTGCTAACTTTTTTACCCTGAATTGTACTTAAAAGAAAGAGGCAAAAATGCTGAAGACACATTGACATCTTTGAGAAATGCTAAATCTGATTCTAAAAATGTCAGAAAAAAAAGAAACGCTAAGGAAGCCAATCAGCCACCAGTCAAGAGGAAATTTTCTCCAGCAGGGTAGAAGATGGCGTGAGAATCTACCACAACTTCTAACAGCGCAGTTAAGTAATTGATGCTAAAGTGTGGTTGTTCGTATTGCTACACTATAAGCACCTTGAATACTAAATAGACCAACCTTCAAAGCTATGCTTTGAAATCTTGTTATAAAAGGTATAGTTCTTTGCAACCCAGTTATGTTAAATTGTTAAGAATAATATTTTGGGCTGAAGACATTTTTTCATTGTTCTGTGAGTAGGGCTATGTGACTTTTTACTTTTTTTCTTTCTTTCATAGATCTTTGATTCACCTTGCCACCCCTCCACCTCCCAAAAAGTCCCTAACCCTTCCATTTCCGTCAGTCTGAACCTCCAGGAAAATGTAAATAGAATGAGAGAAATCCTTAGAAAAGTGAACAGGTTTGACATTTCCAAATTTAAAGTGTTTTCATGTTAAATTTACACAGCTGTCAGTGCCCAGCTATCGCTGTCGGAATATCAGAATATCAACTTGAACTATGGCATACATTCAGTATCTTTATAACTGATTTTGAACAGGAGCTGGAGCCATGGCTTCCTTTTCAGGATATTATCCTGGTAGTAGGATTCTGGGATATCTCTTACAAAGGTCTTGAGTTCAAAGCTTTCTACCTTTAAAATCATTTGACCAACTGTAGAATGAAAGTAGAATAATAAAAAAAGAATTCTTTCTATATTTAGAGATGTTATCTGTTTTCCTTTCGTAAGTGACTGAAAATCTGGCGTGTTGAATTGAACGGTGCTAACATCTTTGGAAGGTATTGTTTTCATTGCAAGAATTTAAGAATGTGTGCAGGGAATAGTCTCTTGTTCAATTTATTTATAGAACAGGCTGGATGAATGAATACCATGTTCAAAAGCTATTATTAATGCAGCGTAACACTTTCTGTATCGGGCACTGCAAATTAAGAAGACTGAAAGTCAAGTTCCCCAGACTAGCCCTTTTGGTTTATGTCTTACAGTCTGAATACTCTTTATATCGCTTTTAATTGCTGATTTGAAACAAACAATGGCTTCTCTATTATGATGGGACTCAGAGGAGCTGTGCTGATTTAGAAGAACTGAAAATCCAAGCACTTAGCTTAATAGTTCACAATTAAATTTACAAATCAGGTTACATTTAAATGAATTATTTTCAGGTGATTTTAAAATGACACATTTCTATAGTGTACAATTGCAATGAACACTGGCAGTATCACTTTGAATTATTATGGTATAATAACAATTTAGAAATGTTTCAAAATATTTTCTAATTATGCACATCTCCCCAAATGAGATAGAATCAAGCAAAGCTTTTTCTTATAATAAATGTTTTAAAATACTTTTAGTAACTCAGAATATTGTACCTCAAACTTCATAATGATTTATGATTCTGATATACTGGTAAATTTGATTTTTATGGGTATGCGCAACTAATATGAATGTAGATTTACACCCAAAAAGGAAAGTCCAATATCTGCGTATTTAGACAGTGCATCAAAATACTTCTTTTTGGAACTAAAAGTAGTGTCCACTATCCAGCTCAGTTTAGGAATTAGTGCTACATTATGAAGTATAACTGAGCATTTCAGAGGTCATTGACATACAGCATTCCCATACCTTCTGAGCGACAGAAACATCTGTCTTCCCTGAGTTATATCTTGTTGCAAACTAAAGGAGTTTTAAAATAATTGCACACATATCATATCGAACAGTAGAAGAGTGCTGTAGGATTTAGCTGAGATAGAGTTAACATTAGCTCACTGTATCAACATTTGTAAGATTCAGATTCTCAAGGGTTGTTTTTTAGGAAAGCTGAATGTATTCATTATCAGTTTAAACCATTGGTACAAGAACTGCCTTTGTCTTGGAAATACAAACAAAGACCTGTCAGTAGAAGATGAAGACTCTTCGCCACTTTACAAGTGAAGGGAATGTCTAACAAAGGCTGTAGCAGTCTGAAATTTCAGCTGAATGCATTACTTTCATGGCATGTCCTATACTAAAAAAATTAAAAATATTTCACAAAAAATGCTTTTTCTAATGTGTTGTTTTAAATTCTATATTACTTAAGCAAATATTTAAATATTGTATTAGCTTTTCTGCATAGTTGACAGGAATATAATTCTACCTTCCTGCCAACTATGTCAAAACCCGAATTCACTTTCATTTGCCAGGGTAAATGTTTATTTTGCTTTCCCACATAATGTGCTCTTTAAAGTGTCACCAGGATACCAAATCTGATTGCTTTTTAATAGAGACATGGTGGGGGTTTTGTTGCTTTCATTAGGAAACAGGATAAACTATCAGTAAAGTCTATGGTAATGGACCCATATACAGTAGATGTTCTTTGCTCTCCTTCCCCTCGCCTCAGGATTAAAAAAAACCCCAAATCCATCAAAACTGTTGTAATGATACCTCATTTTTTATAAATGCATGGAGGGTCTAAAGCAGTCATGGATTTTGGGGGAACAATCGGCAGGGCAAGAGACCAGGATGCGTAGGACCTGTTTCTTCTGTTAAAGGTAAGCTGTGATGACTTGACGAGGCTCCCCAAAATCACCTTGTTGTTTGTTTTGCCATGAAATGACTGAGATTATTTAAGATAAAATTCATTGGAAAGTTGCTGTTAAGAAACTCTGGTTTCCCTAGGACAGAACATCCACTTTTCAGATACTAAAAGCTGCCAGCTTATGCTTGCGTAGTTTTTCACAAGTCAGAAAGGTTCACTTTGTCAGCCTTGAAAGTCTCAAAGTATTCATCCAATCTTAACCAAACTAACAAAATCTGGCAAATTTTGTTTAAAAAATTAAATTTTTGAATTTTCTGCTTTTAAATGATATATCTGCAAAGTTTCACCTAAAAGTTGCAGTTCTACTTCTGATGCAAAAGTAAATGTAATTGGTTGAAGTATTACTGTGAATGTTTTATGCAATTCAAACATGTATTTTTTGAGATTTCCTTTCTGGAGAAGCAATGGGGATGTTTAGGAAGAGAACTCCTATAGTGGCTTTGGACAGTGGTGATTGTTTGGAGTGAATGATGGCATACGTTTCCTTGGGTTTATGTAAACGCTTCATAATCTTGTGGTATATTTATCAGTAGGCATAGTGTAAGGGACTAACGATATAGATTGTTCTAAATTAGCTGAAGGTTCAAATTAATTCCAAATGATAAATCATTTTATTAAATCCTGGAATCTGCACATTTTCCTTTTCTTCTCAAACACTAAAAAGAGAAATGAGCAAGTAGGGAAAAAAAGAGAAACATTTGCCAAATAAACAAACTGCCTTTGGGAAAATAATCTTTTTATGATTCTATTTCTCATTTATATAATGAGGATGATGCTCACTAGGCTACTGTGAAGATAAATTTGCTCATATTTAAAGAAATTAAGAAAGAATAATGAATAGCAGCATAGAAGATTTTGCATAGTTAAATAAGCAAGCATCACACAGTCAGTAACATTTGACTAATGAAATATGCATGCTGGGCCAAATTCTGCTCTCAGTGTTGCGAATGAAGTCCCAATATCAAGAAATATCCTAACACTTTTGTTCAAAGCCTTTCAGTTCAGAGAGTGGTTTTTAGGGTCTCCTTACTCTTCACACTTGGGCATGCTGTGCGGTCTTGACTTTGCTTTTTCCTCCCGCAGCCGGGGCGAGCTGGGCACACATGGTTAGCGAGCGGGAAGGCATCGCCGCACGCAAACTTCGCGCTCGTTTAGTGTCAGTGCAAATGACCGCAAAAGCTTTGCGACACTTGTGAAAGGAGCCTTAAAACATGATTAATTCAGCCGTCGTTTGCACTCGGTCATGCTCAGTTGGCAAATTAGTAGCAGAACCCAGGTAGGAGTTTTGAGTATTGAAGTCCTGTTCTTTTTCTGGTTGAGCAGCCTGGGCTGTTCAGGAGGCAGCAGGCAGCCAAATTCAGCCTGTGAAGTTGAGAGAGATGTCTTTCTTATCAATTCTTTTGAACTTAAAGAGAAATGCACGCTGTCTTTATGAAAACACGTGTGGATTGTATGTAATGCACACTGATCACTGTTTGTCTCAGGGAAACATTTCCTTTTTAACTCAATGTGTGACTCACTTGTTCCCTGAATTTCATGATGTGATTTTTATCTGGGGTTCCACGGCTTGCAATTATCAAATTAGAAAGGCTTTTCCAAAGAATAAAAAGCTAACCACAGAATTAGACTCAGTGGCGTAAATGCCACAAGTTGAATGTGAAATGTCTATCTGCACACTTCTTGTGTTAAGGAAGCAAGAATACATTTTTGAATACCGCTCTGTATTGTTCTCTGGTTATTGTAGACAGAAAAATAATGAACTCTTTCTAATAGAAAACTCTTTCTAATAGAGTTAATTTAAGTAACTGTGCACTCTCCAGTCACATGTCAAGGAGAGCACATCTTTGTACACCTAATACCATGTATTTTAATATTGATTAATTTTAATTAATTAATTTTAATACTTTCTTTGTAGGCATTCATGAATACACTTCTTACACAAATTCATCATACAAGTTGCCAGATTTGGATTTTTCATGGAAAATTTTTTTACTCATTTTTGTAGTGAATACATTATAGGAATTAATTAATTAGTGGCCTTCCTTACAAAAACCGGATCAGTGTCTCGTGCTGGGTGCATCCCGTCGTTTATCATTTCCCAGAGTGCATTAACAACATGTCTGTGTGGCTAAAGGCTGAAGTACTCGGCTGGCACCAGACACCCATTTCTGTCAGTTGCCTGCACTCCTGTGCCTCCAGGGAGAAGGGCAGATCCAGAGGTGACACGTTCTCTCACCACACCTGCAGTCGGTGTGAGCAGCCTACAGCGGTGCCTTTCTTTTCCCGTTGATTACAAAGGTGATTAATTTACCCTAAAACACCCAACGTTGGATGAGGTGAGTCCTGGTCCAAGAGGCAGTGCTGTAATGACTTTATGAAAGAACTCAGTCAGCTTAGCAGCAGCCCGAGATCTCCTCTTCAGACCCATACTGGCCTGTTTTCATTCCAGAATACCTTTATTAATACAGTCTAAGTTGGATTTCTGATCGGTGTGTGGGAGCATAAAGAGAACAGGCTGGTTTAGAATCTCTGTCCCATTTTGAGAATCTATTTTTCTGCTTTCCTTTGACAAGAGGCTGATGAGAATCTCTACTAGATGCAACCTTAAGTTAGGAAAGATGTCCATAGGATGAGATCCTACAGCTATTGAAATTAATGGAAGCTTTGCTAGGGTCACTACAGAACCAGGATTTCATCTGTAAGTTGTAAGACCAAATTCAGACTTATAAAGTGGATTGCTACAATGCACTCCCAATTACTTGTGCATGTAGCAAAAATTTTGTGTCTTAAATTCCTTATTTGTGCATGTATGTTCTGCCATTATTTTGGAAGTTGGGCTTTTCTTTAAATTTATTTTTTAAGAGAGAACATAACTGAGAAAAGTGTTTTTAATTATAAACATTTTTTATTCCATTCTGATTGAAAGAGCATCACCTGCCCCGGGTGCCTGCATGGATGTGCCTATTGCATTGCAGTGCTTGTGAATCTCCTGCACAGAGTGGTAATTTCTTGTGCAAGATGGTGATATCCTAAAGAACGGCAAAAACTGTGAGAATTGGCTGTTCTACTGGGAATGAATGTAAGACAAGTCTGTTTCATTAAGGGCAAGGGAAAAGAGAGAATTTTCATGTTTGCACATCAGATAACAGGAGTAAGATGAATATATATTGTTCATGTGGCCTGAAACTTTTTCAAGTTTTTCCTAGTCAAAATTTTCCTTTGTCTTCTTATGCTTCTCCTTTTACTGTGGAGCTCCAGAGGAGTATTCAGGAGGGCATTTCACAGTGTTTGTCAGCAGGCCTGATTCGCACAGCATGAGAGAGATGTGACCTACAGCATAATCAGTTTTACCACAGGTATTGCTTAATCGTATGTACCTTGGGCTCACTTATTTTCCTTTCTTTTCAACATAGGGAGTGTAAGAACAATCCTCTTGAGGAGTTCCTCTTTCTTCATTTCTCATTTAACATAATTAAAACTCTCAAGTGGATTTTCATAAGCGTATATTGATTGCTGGCTGTGAACAGGAGAGAGGTTTGTGATGTGATTTTCTTATATTAGGTTTGTTCTCTTACTTGCATTTACCAGTTAAAACCAATGAACAAGAGGGCTGGTCCCTAGCTGTTTGCAAACTTACTGTTCAGTTTAACTACCTTTACTGGATGTACTGCTTAACAGGTCGTGACTGTGAGGTGAGTATCTGTGGACTTATTGTGGTTGGATGAATAGATAGATTGTGTCTGGGAACTGAGTTTCGCTGAAGCTAACTATGTCTAGGATTGGTCTCCTGGTGAACTTTGAGTTGAAACAGCCCCCTTCATTTCATGGCATTCCGTTTGGACCACAGAATCACAGAATCACAGAATGTTAGGGGTTGGAAGGGACCTCTGTGGGTCATCTAGTCCAACCCCCCTGCCAAAGCAGGGTCACCTACAGCAGGCTGCACAGGACCTTCACTAGGGATGAGCCC
>Ga0065711_1027141_pt1 | contig 53529 bp, 30 predicted proteins | sample Hoacrofraction12_FD_59098 | JGI IMG/M metagenome (GOLD analysis project Ga0065711, IMG submission 59098) | Hoatzin crop microbial communities from Cojedes, Venezuela - Epithelial fraction 12 v2 (version 2) | ecosystem: Host-associated > Birds > Digestive system > Esophagus > Crop | place...
AAGGAGACTCCACAACCTCCCTGGGCAGCCTGTTCCAGGGCTCCGTCACCCTCAGAGTGAAGAAGTTCTTCCTCATGTTCAGACGGAACTTCCTCTGCTTCAGTTTGTGCCCGTTGCCCCTTGTCCTGTCACTGGGCACCACTGAAAAGAGTCTGGCCCCATCCTCCTGACACCCACCCTTAAGGTATTTATAGGCATTTATAAGGTCCCCTCTCAGCCTTCTTTTCTTCAGGCTGAACAAGCCCAGCTCCCTCAGCCTTTCCTCACAGGAGACATGCTGCAGTCCCCTCATCATCTTCATAGCCTTCTGCTGGACTCTCTCTAGTAGTTCCGCATTTTCTTGAAGTGGGGAGCCCAGAACTGGACAGAGTACTCCAGATGGGGCCTCACTAGGGCAGAGTAGAGGGGAAGGAGAACCTCCCTCGACCTGCTGGCCACACTCTTCCTAATGCACCCCAGGATCCCATTGGCCTTTTTGGCAGCCAGGGCACACTGCTGGCTCATGGTCAAGTTGTCGTCCACCAGGACACCTAGGTCCCTCTCCACAGAGCCGCTCTCCAGCAGGTCCACCCCAAGCCTGTACTGGTGCATGGGGTTGTTCCTCCCCAGCTGCAGGACCCTGCACTTGCCCTTGCTGAGTTTCATCAGGTTCTTCTGCGCCCACCTCTCCAGCCTGTCCAGGTCTCGCTGAATGGCAGCACAGCCTTCTGGTGTATCTGCCACTCCTCCTAGTTTTGTGTCATCAGCAAACTTGCTGAGGGTACATTCTAACTCTTCATCCAGGTCATTGATGAAGAAGTTGAAGAAGACTGGGCCCAGTACTGACCCCTGTGGAACATCACTGGTTACAGGCCTCCACCTAGACTCTGTGCTGTTGATGACAGTAGCCTCAGTTCAGCCATTCAGCCAGTTCTCAATCCACCTCACCGACCACTTATCCAGCCCACACTTCCTGAGCTTCCCTAGGAGGATGTTATGGGAGATAGTGTCAAAAGCCTTGCTGAAGTCTATGTAGACAACATCCACTGCTCTCCTCTCATCTACCCAACCAGTCATGCCATCATAAGAGGCCATGCCATCATAGCTGTAGCCAGCTAGTCATGCCGTTGTAGAAAGCTGTGAGACTGATCAAGCATGATTTCCCCTTGGTGAATCCATGCTGACTACTCCTGATAACCTTCTTTCCTCCGCTTGCTTGATGATGACATCTAGAATGAGCTGCTCCATCATCTTTTCCGGGATGGAGGTGAGGCTGACAGGCCTGTAGTTCTCTGGATCCTCCTTCTTGCCCTTTTTGACAATGTTAGCTTGTGACATACAACAGTAGGTATCTTTCATCAAAGAAACTAGAAGCAGCATGTCCTGTGTAGTGCGTGATGTAGGATGAAGAGCAGATTGGTGGATGGATCAGGACTGGTTACTCTAAGACAGGCAGTAACTGAAATGGCCTTGGGTTGAGCAGGACCTTCCTGCCGCAGCACTGCATGAGCCGGTTGTGTTGATGTATTCCTGCATTACAAACCCCCAGCAGGCATCCATGGGCTTTAGTTCTGAGCTGCCATTTTGTGTCTTATTCAACATAGTTGAGAGTGTATACAAGGAGGAATTAAAATGCATCTACTATACTTTTTTTTAAAAATAAAACATGACTTAATAGGCTTAGTATAATTTTGTGGCCTACTTGCAATCTGATATTTTCCACTACTTCCGTGTTTTTCTAAACATTTCTGTTCCAATTTAACATCTTATCATATTTGTAGCTGTTATTTCTATCCCTCCTTTTCTCTTTTATTGATACTGCAAAGGTGTAGGTCTTTGATCAGCAGTGATCTCCACGTGATCCAGTGGTTTTGGCAACATGGAATGTTTGATGATGTAAATAATTTATTATGCCAGGGTGATGTCATATTAATGAGTTTCAAGACCCAAGGGCCCTGAAGTCTTAATAACTATAATTTCTGGCCAATTAACCCTCTATGAAAAAACAGATGCGTCAGAAAGGACAGAGATTTTTATTTTCTCCGTTAAGCATATCTGGTTCTCAGCTGATCTAGGAATAGATACAGGACTTTCAATCTACTGTCTTCAGTTAAATCAGAATCCTCTTCTCCCTTTCTTTTTTGGCTTTTGGAAGGATCTCATTCTTTGCTTTTGCAGGAGTAATCACTCACTTTGTGTTCTTAAGCTTTATGATGAAAAATATGTGCATACTCTCCTATGTGTTCTGCTAACATATTCCATTCAATTACGGTTCCCAGGTCAGAATCTTGGGCTTCAAGACTCGAGGTAGTAAGGTTTGGAAAAGATGATAATGCTTTCGTAGATGCTTGCAGTCTGAGTGAATAAAGTACTTCCATGAAGGTCTGTTAGAAATATTACATGCTGTAGTTCTTGATAGTAGCTATAAATAGAATATTATGTGCAAACACATGCACTTATTGCAGATGACATTTTATCTGTTTCAGTGAAATGTGCTTGCCTTCGTCTCTTAGACTGCTTTGAATTGCTCAGTCTGCAAGTATTGCACCAACGTTGCTAAAGTTTGCAAGTATTCAAAAAATTAAATCATTGAATCCGTTTTGACTGATATTTAATTTTACTGCAGCCACATCTCAAAGAGGAATACTCTGCAATGTGATGTCTAAGCAGGCAGGAGGACTTTTAATGGAAGATACAAATCCTGCAGCTGGTCTTTAATTCAGTGACCTCTCATTAATTTCAAAGGTATTGCTTGGGTAAAGAACTTACTTAGAAAATGATCTTTGATTTTGCCTATTTAAATTGCTAGTGGAGCTGTTGCATCATCCTTATGGAAAATAACTATGAAAGTGAAAATAGAGATACTAAATGTGTGGTTAGAAGTACAGTCTGTAGATTTGCTTCTATACTGGTTTTCACAAGCTTGGCAATATCTGCTTTGACTTATTATGCTATGGTTAGAGGTTAATCTCAAAAAACCCTCCACCTTACAGCCATGGTTTGACATTGGTCCTGCTCGTAAGATGGAATTGCAAGAGAACACAGAGGCTTTGAAAAGGCCAATACAATTGCAGCTAAATTTAAACGATCTGTATTAGATTACAGGTTCTCTTTTGTGGAACTTCAGGCACTTGAAAATCTGTAGGAGTAACATTTTGAAGAGTTTCAAGGCAGAAATTCAAGGTCACTTTCTGCTGGGCCATTTTCGTATCAGAAAGGTGGAATCTTAATTGCTTTTCATAACATGATTAGTACAGGGATAAATGGTGAAGTTTTACTTCTCTGTTGAATTGTCATGCTTTCTTTTAAAAGTATGGGACCTAGATACCGTACCCCGTGGAGACAAGTTGATGTCCTTCTTTCAGTTCTTTCGTTAGATGGTCCCACATGCGGGGGAAGGGAGGAAAAAAAGGGTTTATTTGCATGGAGGAAGGGAAGATTTCAGGGGCTGAATGAAGCATTCAGTTCTGCCAAGGCATCCATTCTCATCTGTGGCATCAGTGCTCTGCCAAGATTGTCACACTGTGATACCTCCTTTATGTTCAAGTTGGAGACTTTCTAAAACTTGGATCTTTTAGGTCCATGGGTTTGCAGTATGGTAACATGAAGCCTGATGGGAAAGATTTACCATTAACTACTGCTCGGAAAAGTTTGGTCTGTCCTTATAGAGCAGAACGCTTGCACTGAAAGAAATGAGGAGGGAGGGAAGGAGATATGAGCGTGGAATAAAATTTCTTTACTTTTTTGGACACTATGCACAGTCAGTGTGACTTTTCTTATCTCTTCCACTGTCATCTTGATGGCCTTTTGGTAGCATCAGGGAGCAAAACTATTAACATTAAGAAAAAAAGATTCAAATACATGAGGACAAACAGACTTTTATGGGAAATACAGCATCTAAAGTGGCATTGCTTACTTTTTGAACTGAGTTCAAAATGCCGTCAAATGCCAGTTTTGACTGTGTTGATTTTTTTAAATAATGCTGATGTTTAAAAAAAGAAATATAGGGAGAAAATCAAGATAAAAACAAATTCACTACATTATTAGAAGTTATAGCAACCATAGAGATTTCAGAGTATTCCTATGAGAAGGCAAATGTCTTACTGGTCAAATTCAATCTGTTTCAATGTTGCAGCATGTGAATTTTTTCATATTTCACCTAAGTTAATAAGCTATAGAATAATCACCAAAGGAAATATATTTTACATAAATAGCTGCTTTTTTCCTCTTTCCCAAAATCAAAATGGTCCTTTTAATTAATGAAAAGAATATCAGATGTTGCTCTAAAAGGGTACTGGGAGTCCTTCAGTGACTTCCAGATTTTCTCTGAGATTTTGAACATATAGTAACTAAAAAAAGCTAAAAGCTTAAATGTTGCAAATAATTCATAACTATTTTAAAGATAGTGCTCACATGCAGTAATACTTACGATATTTTGGGTACTATGAGTTGCTCCATTTATGAAATATTACATTTAAGCTGTTGTCTTGGTTGAAAAATACAGTGTGATTTTTTTGTTTATTTAGGGGATTATGATAAAGTATCTTCCATGTGGAACTCATTGTTTTTAATTACCAGTATTTTGAGTGTAGACTTTTAGAATACTCTGTTCTTGAAATCCTAGGTCATGTGGCAGTTTAGAGAGAATATTGAGTTTCTGCCCTGCAGCGTCTGAATACACCGAGACCAAATGCAGGCTGCATGCTGGTATGATACCCTCGTTTGGGGAATAAAGTGGTCAGCCACTTCAGGTTTCTGTAGGCACTGGCTGTGTTTACCCTGCAGGGTCATTGTGTCTCATTGAACTTGTCCACCCGTTGTCCAGACTTTGAGTCCTGGATGTCTGGTTGTAGCTCCGTCACTGCCCATTTGGCCAAGTTCCTTTCAAGTGGAAACCAGGGTGTGTGGGGTCATAGAGCATGCTGATGTCTCGTTGTAACCAGTGGTCTGGTTGCAGTCAGTCTCAACAGTTAGGAAACACTCCTGGATCCACAGGCTCTGATATGCCCCTTGTTTCTGTGGTGTTGTGTGCCTCTGCAACTGTTCTTGTATGTTAAACTGGCGTTTATCATCCTGAAAGTACTAAAATCTCTCCTAACTTCAAACTCTGTGAAGAACACCAACTGTTCTTTTTGGTTCTTATTTCACTTACAAATTTTTCATTGTTTTAATCTGTGTTTTGCACTTGAAACTTTTCAGTTATGCTTGTTCTTGTATATCATAAAGAAATATCAGTGACAGTTACTGTGCTGTAGCAGTGCACCTATCATTGCTCCCTTGTACGCAGGAGAACTGTGTAATAAAATGTAAATGGTGTTAAAGAAAGATCACTTTTCAGTGGAAGCTAGTGACTGTAAATATGAGGCTTTGACAGACATTTTTAGACAGTACATTTAAAGGAGAAGAGCTATGTCAGATGAAAAGGCCAGGAGTTATTTAATGGGGACTATTTAAGTGTTCTCTGAAATAATTAGACCTGAAAAGCCTTTCTGAATGTACTCCAGTGCTTTACCTTCAGAAAACGTATACTGCTGATATCCCTGATTGATAGCGTTGTCAATTTTTACCAAGTATTGCAGCCAAGTGACAAAGTATTTGTTCTCTGTGGGCTTTGTACAAAATGACTGCACTTGCAGACTTGCTGTGAGAATGATAGTGACACAGAGCTTGCTTTTGAGTTTGCTTATCTTACTCTACAAAGGTATAGACAGGTTGTGCTTGAAATGAATGTGTGAACATTACATTGCTATACACTGGTATCTTTAATGTCATTTCCATGTCATTATCCTATCTCGAGCAATGTAAGTTACCTGTGATAGTGTTTTTTGGCTGCTGTCAACATAGTATTGATAAGGCATTCAGGGGCCAATGGTTGTAAATGAAGAGCATGGGTATCCTTGCCCCCACCTACAAGATAAATTTGCAGAACGGTGCACTATTAATGCTCAAGTTTCTAGAAAACTTGTCCTATCTGTCCTGTGGACTAACCTTCAGCTGGAAAATGTGTGACACTGAGACCAAATATCAGTGTCCTGAGGGTACAGAGCCATTTTGTAGGTGAGTCAAACATTTTGACTGTTTCCAGTCCTGTCTCCTTGATGAACATTGAATGCCCATTTTAGGTAGCCTTGTCTCCAGTCCTGTGTATGGTCCTGCCACCTGGATGAACCTCAGACATGTTATAGGTAGCTTGTTTCCTGGACATGAACTATAGCTTGTCTTCAGTCCTGTTCCCAGCCTTGTCTCCTGATGCTCATGACTGAAGCCCCTAGATGGATCCTGGACTTGACTGATTACTTCACTGTTTTGGGAGCTGTTGGTAGACTCTTTTACCAGTACTCTGCTCTGCTCAGTTCCTTGGCTGACGTGAGGGGTCTTGGCGCAGTGCAGTATGGGGCATGGAGCAGACCAAAGATGTGTCCCTGAACATTTCTTCACAAGGGTCTTCTGTGGGGTTCAGCAGTGCTGAAAGGTTCACTCTCACTTGAGGACTCTCCTATGTGGTGATCTTGGGTCTAAGGGTGTGGGTATCCAAATGAGTGGAAAGCTCAGTGCTTTGTTCCCACGTGAAAATGAGCTCAGGATCTCGGTAACAGAGACATGTCTATTTTGGTACCCTTAAGTCTGGTGGTTGTTTAGGGTCTTTAAAGACCAGGGCTTCCATGTTCATGAAGAGAATGCAGCATCTGGTCAGCTCACACGTTGCGGTGTAGCATGGGAAACACTACAGAGTAGCTCTAGGCCCCTAAACCTTTCAAGAGCCTTTTGGATGGCGTATGGATGTTTAGCGAGTATTTGGTGTACCCCTAGAACAATGTTTTCAGCTGAGTTTTCTCCTAGAAGAATCTAGTTCACACGCACTGTAGCTATTCCACAAACTGAACCAACGTTCAGTATGGTCATTGCTTCGTGGATTCACTTGAAAATCGTGCTACTGCTTCAGGCTGAAAGAGTAACGTAGACGCAGCCTGAGGACATGGGTTCCTGTTATGTGTAGTTTGGTCTAACGATAGCCACCGAAGGGGAGCAATAGCCCTCTCATTCTCACATCACTGTCTGAGTGCTCCTGTCTGCTCTTCGGAGTTTGACTTGTCATGGTAAATCTTCCCTGCTTGGAGGGAAAGCGAACTCATGAAAACCTGCGCGTTTTCCCTCAGATCAGCAAGATGATGGAAGTTGCTTTTGAATTGCACAATTGCTAAATTTAACACAAGGGAAGAGGCAGAAAAGCAGGGAGAAAGCAGGTCCACCCCCTCTGGCCTCCGCCTGCTGTTAGGCTGAATTAAGTATTATATATGAAACTACACCCTGAAGGAGAAGCATGTGAGTTTATTCAGAGAAGATTAGGACTGTTGCTGCTGCTTGAGAATTCACACAGCTGAGGATTCACTGTTTAAAAAATGTGGTGGAATTCCCCAGATCATAGAGGGGTTTTGCAGCAGACAATACACGTTTTTAGGTGTCTTGTGGAGATCTTTTCTGACAAATGGACAAACACTGGATGTGTGTTTGGCTGTCCTCGTTACATTTGTTGACCTTGTCAGAAGAATGGAAGAATTTCAGAAAGTAATAGTAAACTGTTACATATCAGTATGACATTCGCAGGCAGATACAGTAGCAAATGCACCACTAGGCTTATGCTTCTTTTATTGATCTTTCCAAAGTTTTTAGGTCAGTTTTAGTACAAGATCAATTCTCTTACCAATTTTAATTTGGTTTTTTGTCTATCTGTACTTAGAAGATAATGAAAATAGAAATTGTACATTGTATTTTTCCACCTGAACTTTACAAAACACATTCTCTGTTTTCTTTCCAATCAATTTGTCTTTTTCTAAGGAAAAAAACCCTTCTTAAAATACCATATTAAAACACTGCTCAGTCTGTGGTTGAATCTGAGCCTCCTGGTGGAACTACTCTCACCTCACTTTAAAATAAACATACCAAAAGACAGGAGAGTATTCTATTCCCTAAATATCTATTTTGTTAGAAATAAAGTTATCTAATTAGAGCATGTTAGTTCTGGAAATTGGGAAGTCTCAGTGCTGGTGTATAGGCAGATTAAAGTTGAAGTTCTAAAATCAAATCTGCCCTTTGCAGTCATGTACCATAAATTGTTTTCCTTCTGCTTGTACACTAGCAGGTTTCAGAGATTTTTCTGGGTTTAATGGATGCCATACAATCCCCCTAGGCTCCTAAGGGTCGGGGTTTTTTTTTCCCCAGACACATCTCTGCAGTATGGCTGAGGTCTGCTCTCTGCTCTGAGCAGAGCCTCTCCCCTCTGTGCATTCCTCCCTCTCTGCCTCACCCCGGGAGCCCTTCCTCCTCCCTCTGTATAATTGCTCTAAATCTGAGTGCAGCAGCCGGGAAAGATAGCTAACCACACACACTTTTAGTGGAAACAGCAGATAATGTTTATGCATCATGTTCAACAGTACAATGCATCCAGCACACTGTTAGAGCATTCAAGAAAGAAGCAGATAGCAAGGAAGATCCTTTGGCCTTATTTATATCCTGCAGTTTTTGAGAGCTTGTAGCTAGGACAGTCCAGGTTTAGTACTAGGTTTGTGTCAAATGACTGTAACTAAATGCTTGGACAATTTATTGTACTTGATGTTTATTATATCCATTATATTAAACATGCTTTAGGAAAGTGAAATCTGATAAACAGGCCTGGCTTCTGAAACCTTGGCTGATCTGCTATTTCCATGGTTACCATTCATGAAACCGAAATGATTTTTCTCCAGGGGAAAACATCAGTGTGAATATGTCCAGCGAGGTTGTGACAGGTTATATGGAAGTATATTAGTTTGTGTGATGGAGCTTTACGCAGGCACGACCGAGGCAGTAGTTCTGAAGAGTGTTTAAAGGTTGTGCTAGAGCAAGCTTTAGAGTCATCTTATTTTTGGACTACAAAAAAAATTCCCTTTATGTGGTCATCATTTACAGAGAATTTCATACATACATTTTATCACAAGCTGAATTTTTCCGACTTGAAGGACGACCCATGTCTGTTTGTGACGGGTACCCCTTGCTCCTGGTCCCTGGTGCTGTCATCATTCTGCCTCGGATCCCCAAAGAACCTGTCTGTCCCCATAGAGTTGGGTGACGCTACTCTAAGGACCTCTTCTGATTGCACTTCTGAGTTTCATCCCTGTTGTGAGAGGTGGGCACTGCAGTCCGGCTGCTGTCACCGACCGGGCAGCGAGCACCCTGCGTCTGCTTTCCCATTTTCCAGAATCAGGGCAATGGAAAGCATAGCTGGGCCTCTGAACCTGTGGGGGTGGATTCTGCTTTTTTCCTGCCTTTGTGTGTGTGTACATATACGCTATTGACACAGGATGGCTTTTGTCCCAAGACTGCTCCCTGCTTCAGTCCCAAAGCTACTATAGACCTTTCTGCAGGTTTCTTCGGAATCCCCTTCCTGCATATTAGTGTTTTTTTCCGAAACCAGTTGAAAAAAAGAGCTAAGTCTGAGAAATTAAAACTGAGCCAACTATAATTTTTCTTTTCTTGTTTTAGTCAGCATAGAATTATACATGTCCCTGCAGTACAGTATAAATCATTATCATCATTAACATTATCCCTAGGTAGGCAATTTAAATGCTTTAAACCTGCTTCTCTCCGGTTGTTTTGTTCTGAGCTTTGGCTGCCCCTCGAGACGAAGCTGTGTTACAAGGTCCCAGGGTTTCTTGCTTCGTTGTAGAGAACATCACATCTGAATGTGTGTATGTAAATGGTAATGTTGTGCATGTAAGTACTGCAGCTACCTAATTATTTTTATTGAAGCCATTTTATCACGACATGAATGAAAACAATTACTTTGTATGTATATGAATACTAGGTATATTCCAGAATATATGTTGATGGTACAACCAAAAGAAAAAATTAGTGAAATAATGCTGAGACAGTTGCTTCAGTTAAAAAAACGATATATTCAAACCCTGACAGTTCATCTCTCTCATCACCCTGTAGCTAAAATTGCAGTAAAATAGTATGGCATGTCAGAGGACTGACATCATTGAAGAGGTAAGTGCTATGTAAAAGGAGTGAAGATGGTGGGAAGTGACGATACTTCTGTGTTGTATTTAGTTCAGCTGACAGGCTCATTACAGGGAAGACAGCAGGGGCATGGCCGTTGCCACAGCTGCAGGAACCAGCTCTGAGGAGAGGTTTCTAAGACAGTTCTCGACCACAGAGTATTGTGGAAATCCTCTAATGAAGACCTAAATACAAGGGCCCAAATGCCCAACAGTCTTGTGGTTGAGATGTGCTGTTCTTGTTTTTCATAACTTCTAGACTCACATTTTTGAAAACTCCCACACTTTGTCCTGTCTCTCAGGGTTACCTTTCAAAGAAGAGTTTCCAAATGCAGAACAACAATGTCTGAATGTGTATTCTCAGCTGTATTAACTGCTCAATGCAGTGTGTGGTTTAGTTTTTTTTTCCTCCTGAGGACTGATGCACCAACACTGATGTGCGCCAACAGGCACTGAATATCAGTCCCCTTGGAGGGTCCTAAAGGAACAGGGAAGAAAGAGACAGTTACGTAGAGCTGTTATGGCTCTGCAAACCTATTCCAGACAGAAAGAAGAGGAAATGCGGGTGTAGATCTGCAAGGCTGCGTCCTGGTCTTTTGCTGTAATGGCCAGTATAAATCAGTTCTGGTGTAGTAGTTCAAGTAATGACAGCCTTCTCTGTTCTTGAAGGCAGAGCGATATTGCTTTGGGGGCTCCAAATCCTCCATTCTACATCTTTTTTCACTGAACAAAATTTGTTCCTGGTATATAACCATTTTCTTTCTCTGCCATAACTTTTTTTTTTTTCCTTTAAAGTTGAAAAAAATGTAAGTGCCACTCTCTCAAACTTATCCCCTTTGGATGTCATGGGCTTGGGACTGCAGCACAGGGTAAGTGTAGCATCTGGTTTAGGTGGGAGAAGAGGATGTGGATTAATTACAGTTCAAATAAAAAGAGCAGATACTGTGAGAAAACCTGGTTTTAAATATAGGTAAATTTAATCTTTTAAAAACTTATGGGACAGAACTGATGAATTCCTCATTCCTAAGTCCTTTTTCTTTCTCACCTGAGCAAACAAGTCAATATCTGTTTTTCCTAAGCTCTTGAACCTCCATACTGATAGCTATGATGTCTCCAAAGGGGCAGGAGAACCCATTCTCTTTGCATCCCCTTGATGAATGTGCCGAGGGTGGATGCAGCCGCTGACCTGTGTTCTGGCTTTTGGAAGGTCTCATCTTTGTGGAAATCACAAGCTTCCAGACCTCTCCTACCTGTCTTCATCTGGTTCCCTTTGTGTTTTGTTAATATTTTTTCAGAAAAGGGGAAGCTGGGAACTGAATAGAGTGAAACTAGAAACTGGGAGGAGGCGTAGAAATGTAAACCGATGATGTTACGCGGTGAGAGGCTCAGGAATGCAGTAGCAGGGTGAGGAGGGTCAGTTAGGAGCAGGAGGGGGTGCGGTAGGGCTGGCTGAGCAAACACAGGAAGCCAGCGGTGTAGCAAAACTTAAGAAAGAAGTAATTTGAGATTACAAAAGGAACTAGGATAGGTGGATGGGAGCCAAAGGAAGTGGGTAGAGAGATTAGATTAAAGGTAGGGAAAACCTGTTTCAGCACAGAGTGATGAATGTTACACTCAAAATCTTGTTATCACCCAAAGGAAATACACCATATATTTGCAAGCAGGAGTGTACTGTTTAGTCAAATAAATATTTTAATGGTTTAAAGTACAGATTGTGCAATTAAGAAAAAGCTCACTAAAATAGAATTCAAATTTGTATACAAAAGAAAGTTTATTCTTTCAAGGAGCTGCCCCTTCACTTTGCTGCTCTGCATTCTTCCAGTGTCCTTCTGGGTCCTGGGGCTGACAGCGTCAGTCTTTCTGAAGAAGAAAGGGGGGGCAGTTAGAATGATTTTTCAGCAGCCTGAGGTCTTTGCTGGGGAAGGTTCATGGTGGGGGTCCCTCTCTCCTCAGGCTTGGCTCTCTTTGGGGATATTTTTATGTAATCTCTTACCATAGCCTGCCTCCTTCTCCCTGCTTCCCCAGCGAAGCCTGGGAGCGGCGGGCTGCCCTCCCACAGCCCCATTACCCCGTGGGGGCTGTGTGTCCCCTGCAGTGACTGTGTAGGGGTGCCAGCCCCCTGCCCCAGGTGCTCCCAGAGCGAAGCCAGCACAGGGAGGGCACAGGCCCATGGCCACCCGGCCATCGCTGCCACGGCTGAAATCAGCTCCCGCCGAGGCAGGGCCAGGCTCGTGCTGGGACCCTGCGCTGACAGCTGCCCACCAAGCCTCTGGCCTTGTCCTGATGAAGGCAAAACCCGTATTTACAGCTAGTGATGGCAAAACCGCTGTTTGAAGAGGTATGGGAGAAAGGCTGAAGGAAAAGACAAAGAAGCTGGAGTTATAATCAAACTGGAAGAAAATACTCAGAAGTAGACCTACATGTTGCTATGCAGGGAGATGGGGTCTGACACTCCCCACCCTGAGAAATGGACACCAGAGTCGGTTAAGTGTGTGGAGTACTAGTGGTTTAAGAAGTCAGAGCTAGGGAGGGGGTAGGATTGGGCAAAACAGCTTGGCACTGTAAAACAGAGGAGGTCAGGCTTGGAGAAAAGGCAGAAGAGCCTTGTGGAGTAGGAAGAAAGTCCTTCCTTCCAGAGAGGGAGATGGAGTCCAGGATTGATCCTGCACATTCCCGTTCCTTGCTGTCAGCAAGTGTCTCTTGGCAGAGTATGTCCAGTCTTGATACAGGCAGAGCGTACCAGCCTTTAAATCTGTCAGCTTCTCTATTAATTCAGAAGATTGCAGAGCCAATTTGGAGAGCCCCATGAGGCTGTTGATCTGCATGGATCTCAGCATGATGCCGTATTTATGAAGCCAGTTGTGCAATAGGTAGCATCTGTGTTAAACATTACCCAAGGTTAAAATATTTTATACTTTATAAGTCACAATCTTAATGGTATAGTCCTCAATAGCATGATATTTTTCTACAAACATTTGTGTCATTCTGTAAACAGGATGGATCAGCGCTAAGAATGGAGCAAAATTATTATGCAGTTTAAGGTATTAATAAATTAAATGTAAAAATAAAGGGTTGTATTATGCTACATATTCTCAAAAATGAGTTCCTAATCATCTTATATGCCTGTGAAAGCATACAGACCCTTCCACTCCTGTACACTTGCAGTAATAGATTTTACTGTGTCACGTCGAGGTGCCTGTAAGTTACAATATAATGAAAAGTGATATTTCACCTGTCCTCTTGTTATATTTTGGATATACTTAAGAGAAGACAGTTGAATTTGGTATTCAGTCTGTGACTATAGCCTCCTGCTACTTGCTTTCTAGAAGCTAAAGAATTTAGCAGCAAAAATAATAGCTGAGGATAGAGGCCAAAACATGTATTCATAATGAGAGGAAGAAGCTTTGTGTTGAGGCCATAGTGCAGGGATTTCGGTTCCGCTGTATTAAATGACTGGTAAAAGTAACAATAATTTTGGTTGCAGCAAAGCAAGTACTTAACTTAGATGCATTTTGATTATCTTTCAGAAAAGATTCATTTGTCAAGCCCGTCATCAATATAACGGTCATCAATATACGGGTAAACTTAGCTCAAAAAATGTGTTTCAGTATCCATACATATTGTAAGTTCTGTGTGAAGGTACCAAGTACTGTGTCACTGATGGAGAGGCTTCATTAATTTTTATTTTATTTTTAGAAAAAGGTCACTGCATATACAGCTTTCTTTTGATGGTTTGATTAATCTCAAGGATGCTTATTGTGGCAAAGTTAAGTGATTCAGGCACGACTGCTCAAACTCAATACTTAACTCTCCAAAGAGAACATGTACCTTGCCCGTACTGGCTCTTCGCCTGTGTAGGTCTTTTTGCTCTGGGCATGGAAAGCACAGCCAGGCTAATTCAGCTCTGTAACTGCAGAAAAAATGTTCCTATTGAGCTGTAATTGAAATGCTCAGATCGGGGGAAGGGACCAAGAAAGGTCAAGGAAAGGGAGAAAGTTTAAACTGTAACTCAAAATCTGTTGTGGCAGCGTTTGAAGGCATTGCTTGTTGGTGACCTGCTGCCCAAGCGCTTAAATTGTTTGCATTTTGGGGGCAGAGGGACCACCTTTCCTAGGTGACTGCTCTGCCTTTGTTCTGAGCTGGCTGAGCCTTCTCGTTTCTTCCCTGACCGTAGAAACACCTGCGCCAGTGAGGTGGGGCTTCTCTGTAACCCTGCTTCTCTTGTTAAGCAAGGTGTTCCAGTGGAAATGCATCAAGGACAGTTAGTTGGCCCATACTTTCTCTGATTTCACCCTTCTTCTTTTGTCAAGCCATGGTCCTAAGAACTTCTGCATTCCTGCCATCACTGTGGGAAATAAAACAGGGTTTGATGTGTGGTGTTATTTTAAGTTGTGAGCTAACAGAAGGAGGAGAAGAATATATTCTGTTGTCTTGTATGGGGCAGCTTAAAATTGGCAACTCCCAAAAAATCAGAAAATGCAAATTTGTCAGATTGTTCATTTGTCAAGTGCCAGTGTCAGGTTATGGGTTATAATCTACAGTAAATGTCGGATACTGTGCGGCACTGGATGTTCTCAGTCGATGCTCAGGACCATGCTGCCTCTAGATGACTTTAACTGACAGAATTGTTTCTGTATTAAGAATTCAAAGTGGTAAGAATATTTTGATCAAACGGAACAGGATTTTGGAGGCTCTCCACCTCTGTATAGTGTGTTACAGCATATCACCTGTTTCTTTCTCAAAATTAGTGTATTTTCCCATTACTGTTAAATTTTGCTCAGAATGGAGGAAATCTCACACAGTTTGCTTGTGTATGTGATTTTGCTTTTTTATGTCATTCAGATGGTGATACTGTATTTCACTGGTTATGTTCAATTGCTGTTTAACTGGCCCGTACTAAAATTTGATCCCCGGAAGACTTTCCTTTGTGATCGGGCTAATCAGCGCATTGGCAGTCTGTTCCTGTTGTGCGGGATCATCCCACACCACAAACAGTTGCGGGGAGCCGAGGTTCTTTTTTGCTTAATGTCAAACTGAAGGAGTATAAATTCTGCTTTTGAAATGGCTGTTCGAGAGGTTTTACTTTGCTGCTCTGCCAGCATCCCTTACAAAGGCAGCAGTGTTTGAGTACAAAATGGTATTTCTTGCCACTTAACAGGATGCTCTTGGATTCTCTTTCCAAATCAGCGGGGCTCTAACGCGGTGCCAGACCTTTATTTTGTGGGTATCCGGTCTGTACTCCCCGTTCCAGCATCCCTCTCAGCCCCGGGGCCGGGGGCAGAGCAAGCCCGGCGGCAGAGCAAGCCCGGCGGCAGAGCAAGCCTGGCGGAGCAAGGGACTTGCCAGCCGGGGCCCCATCCCAGAACCCAGAGAGTTGGGGCTGTTCAGCCTGGAGAGGAGAAGGCTCCGGGGAGACCTTACAGCAGCCTTCCAGTACCTCAAGGGGGCCTGCAAGAAAGCTGGAGGGGGGCTTTTTGCAAGGGCCTGTAGTGATAGGACAAGGGGTAATGGCTTTAAACTGACAGAGGGTAGATTTAGATTGGATAAAAGACAGAAATTCTTTATGATGAGGGTGGTGAGGTGCTGGCACAGGTTGCCCAGAGAAGCTGTGGATGCCCCATCCCTGGAAGTGTTCAGGGCCAGGTTGAATGGGGCTTTGTGTAGTGGAAGGTGTCCCTGCCCATGGCATGGAGGTTGGAAGTAGATGATCTATAAGGTCCCTTCCAACCCCAACCATTCTATGATTCTATGACCTAAAATATTGAATTTACCAGATCTGGCACAGATGCTGACCTTAGGATTAGTGCAGGTGACACCATCCATCCATGTGGTCTGAAACAATATACCAAAGGGGTAAATGAAGGCTCCCTACATCTTTATTTTTTAGGACTAGCCCTCCCAAGTCCCAAGACTGTAGGAGTATATTTTGTGGAGCAGAAGCAGCTCTGCAGGAAGACTTTTCAAGGAAGAGTCTTCTGGGCATTTAGCAGAGCAAGCTGACCGCGAAGTCTTGCAGTGCCGCGGGCAAGCTGCAGCTCCCGTGCCGTTCCTTCTGCAGGCTAGCGTGGGGAAGGGCTTCCCGTTTCTGTGACTGGGAGACATGGGGTAGTTTCTCCCTGCTGGCGTGGGCTCATCTGCTCTGGTGGGCTGATTGTCTTGGCTCTCCTGCCGGAAGATTTTGGGGGTCCTGGGCATACTTCAGCAGGCAGACTTTTGGAAGTGGAATAATGTCTGCTCTGGCACTTGCTGACAAGTGTGACTTGCCTCCGGGACGTAACAGAATAGATATTTAGTGTCATGTTTTTGTGGACCTCATTACTTGAAGTAAGGCAGTGTTTTATGTCAGGCCTGTGCAAAGCTTTCTGTACATAATGGGGACATTCGGCAGGGAGTCTGCTGGGAAATGCTGGCATGCTTTTCTGCTTCAAAGTTTCTTTGGCGTTCACCCCAGCTAAAGGCACCAGCCGCTATTAAGGCACTTTTTTTCTTCTTATTTTCTCTGCTTTTGTTTCTCTGCAATTAAATAATTGCCTTAATGAGAGGTTTCCAGTTATTCTGATAATGTCTTGGGACAATGTTGAACTTCTGTGATCAACGGGAACTCTGGCAGGTGTCGGGATCTATTTACTGTAACAGCAGCGCTTCATCATGCAGAAAGGTGACGAGAAACAGCCGAAAGCCACACAGAGCAATGACACAGCGCAAACGAGTTCAGTAAAAGCACAAAGTCCTTTAAATCAGAGCTGTCTGTATGTTCACTGAAGACCTACAATGGGTGTCTCGGTCATTTTTGTTTACTTGTTTGTATTTATTTATTTTTCTGACTAGATTAATGATGCACCAGAAAGGAGTGAATAGGAAAAACTGGAGGTTATTTCATAGTAAAGAAAAGAATTTCAAGGTATTTAAATAGTACAATTTACTTTGATACTTAGGTTAATACGTAGTTGTCAGGAATGAAAGTTGGACTTTTTTTTTTTTTTCCCAGAGGCAAAACAGGGCGTGAAGAAAACCTATTTGTAGCTGAATAATTGTTGTCTAGCTAGTTCTTGTAAGTGGTACATAGTTTGCATGGGAAGTTGAAACATTTTTGCTGCATTTGTGTTTTTTTTAACTGTTCCATTTCAGTACACTTGGGAAGTTTTATTTTGAAATGGTGAGTGCATTCAAGCAATGCTGCCAAATTTCAGGATTATTACAGTTAAAATGAAACATTTTATTGACTTTAATTTGTGAAAATGGTGTTTTAGCAATTGAAGAGTTGTGAAGGGATATTGTAGCCTCCATTATTTTTGGAAAAAAATTATGAAATCTGAAAGTGTTAGCACACCCAAATAATTGATAGAATTAGTCGTTTATTGTCAAAGATAATGGACCTGAGATGTATATACAGGATAAAGTCTTTCTGACAATGAGATGCTATCATCCCAGTATTCCAGCTTCCATTAACCCACCGCCCCCTCTTTGCATTTGCAGCTTGCTAGAGGAAGAGGCATTAATCCAAAAACAATGTAGTAGCTGGTTTGAAAGCCATGCAACGGTACAGAACTTTGGTTTTCCTGAAGTTACCTTGCCGCTAGAAGATGTACATTGTAGGAGGTTGTGACAAGATCTCGAGTGAGATGAGTGAGCCTAGTCTTCTCGCTTAAAATGATCTCCCCAAAGAAGACCAAAAAGGGGGGCGAGGGAGGAGCTAAAATACTTACCTTTCCAGTACACAAAACTCCAAGTGACTGGGAAAAACAGCACAGAAACGCAGGTGGATCCCACTGTGTCCTGGCACAGTGAATTGGTCCTTCTGGGTGTGTTTCATGCCAGCTAGTGACCCTGAGTTGTAGGGACCCGTGACCGTTTCCCTGCCCTGCCATGGCTTGCTGCATTTCCCCGCCATTCAGCCCTGATGCAGGCTGCTCTGGGGTCCCTCCGACTCCCGCTCTTCCCCTGGCACCTCGCATCCCGCCATGGCCACCCACCCCACGGGGCCATCCTGTCCACCTTCAACAGCATCCTGGCACAGCCTCCGCCCCAAGCTGCAGCCCCGCGGCCCGGCCAGCCAGGCCCCTTTGGGGAGCCCAGCGTACCACCGAAGTTTCGAGCCTCACAGAGGGGCGTAATGATTGTCTTCCCCAACAGCCGCCGAATTACTTGGTGTGCAGCTGCTTGTTGCTTTCCAGCAATGGCTAAATCACAGTTCAGTCCGAGGCAAAACAAAGCTGCCCTTGACTTCGGGAATAACAGACTGCAGCCTTAATTATTCTTGAATTTAAAGCCTACTGTTAGCACTAGACAATCAAAGAGGAGGACGCTTTAACACTACTTGTGATATGGGTTTGCTAGTAACTGGCACTTTATAAAGCTGCTGTTTCTTCATTTGAGACAGCTACCCTTGTTTTTTGTGTGATTTCACGCTGCTGCTCCAGGGACAATAAATGGGGGAGGAGAATTCCAAATTCCAAGCACAGCCTTAGAGGAGTTTTTCCTCAGCGGGTCAAAGCAACTCCAACAGCTTTTGTCAGTGGCTGCCCTCTCCGTGGCATTATGCCACATCTGCTGGTGAGGGTCTGTGTGAGACAGGAGCTTGCTGGTGCAGGGAAAGGAGAAAAGAAAGGTGCCCTGTGCCGAATGGTCGCTCGAGTGACTTTCCAGAGCATCTCACCAGACCAGGCAGAAGCGTGCTGAATGGCTGCGGGGACTGCAGCTGGATGGGGTTTTCAGTAAAAAGCTGATGCTGATGTTACGTTTTGAATCTTCTTCACAAGTTTAGTAAGATGAATTTGTCAAGTATCTATCCAGTAGATAATTGGTAGAAATACTTCAAGTTGCTTGCTTTTTAGCTTGGCTGGTTTTTTTTTCCCCTATTACTTTACAGTTTCCCTGTGAGTTATTAGTACCCCTATTTCATCTAGACATTTTAAAATTATCAGTTTGACAGTGTTCTTTTGACTTCAGGAGTCCTTAAATAAGGAGAGAAAATTATTACCTACTGCTAACAAACTTCATGTTCGAAGAGACTTTTAAAAAAAAAAAATACAAGCTCTTTAATCGTAAGTTTTTTCCACTATCCTGCTCCTTGCCCATACCCTCCACCTCCCTAATGTTTGGAAAACAGAACTTAAAAGAAAGTGCCTAAAAGATTCGTTTGAATTCTGACATATGGTGCTATTTAAATGTTACTGCATATCAAAAGAAATTAAACATTGGTAAACTGTTGAAGCAAAAATTTAATATTTACCACGGTATTAATTTTAAGCATCTTTTTTTAAAACTGCACTGTACACCTGGTCTCCCTGCATGCTTTCTTTGTTTCTGTTCTCACGGACTGTGTGCCTAGATCCTGATAGTAACTGAATCATTTGATCAGTTTCATACGTATTCTGAATAAGAAATTATGTAGCTATTCAAACTAATAAGTAATTCAGTACCCTGTTTTGCCATGACGTTTAAAGAAAACACTTCTCTGGTTTATTTTTCCTAAGTCTTAACAAAATATTTTGTGATTTCCATCAGTGATGTTTAAACTATATGATTTCCAGGGCTATGTCAGTTGCTGTTACGCTTGATAACACCAGGAGGCAAAGCAAAAGGCAGAATTGCACGGGCTCAATTTTCCGTAAAGAGGAGGTTCAGCTGAACTCTAGAAGTACAAAAGAATGGGCAAAGAAAGGGGAACAAAGCCAAGTAGAAAACTGTAAGAAAAGTGCGTCTAAAAATTTATCATTGAAATTTCCCAAATTGTTTTCTTTGCTTCACTAAAGCAAGGCATTACGTGTGTAAAACCTTGAGCATAAGAGTAGACTATAAAAACAGAGTAAAATCAATGGCCTCTTTTTATATTTAGTTTACAATGCCTTGCATAAGAGAAGGTAATGCCATCTCGTTCAAAAATAATGTGCAAGTGAAGGAGTTCCTTGAGTTGGAGAGAAATCCCATACAGCTACATAGTTGAAACGAGTCTAGAAATGATATTTTTGAAAGGTTTTTTGTTTCTTTTTTTTAACAGCTATTTGATATTGTTAATTAACTGCTTCCTATAAATGTTATGCTATATCTAGATCTTTTAAAGTGGCCAAATAGAAACTAAGATGCCAGTCTACTCTCTGAAGACATCAATTGTATTTTAAAAATTTGAGCTCAGATTTTGTGAAGTGATTTCTGAAGCTAGACCAGGAAAAAATGGCACACGAAATACACAGAAGAAATTCACCTTTGCCCGACTGTACACATCAGTTTTGAAGCTCTTGGGCTTTGAACTTAATAGCTTGGATTTCTAGGCCACTTTTACCCAGTTTTCTCTGCTTGTCCTGCTTATTAACAAAGCAGGTCTTTTCCTTTCAAAAACTACCAATTTTTCTAAGGTGACAGCATGCTCTGGAAGAGATTAAAGTCCATTGGCAAATAGTTCTGGATTTGAGTGTTTGCACCTTATTGACCAAATTTAGAAAGGTGCAACAAACTTATTTGATGCTGCTTTTGTTTGAACAAATGGTTATAATTTTATTTGGTTTTGTGCTGCAGCGACTGAGCCTATATTTAGCATTATTGGTCTTTTCATCAAGAGGAGGTCATACACAGTATCTACAGTATGTGAAGTCTAGTCTATACTGCACGCACGTAGTAGGGCTGAAGCTTTTCAAAAGCAGTCTGAAGCTGAAGTAGATCCAAGGCTCTTGGGAAACATTAGCGGGCTTTTTTGAGCAACCAGCTACTGTAAACATCCAGGAAATCAGTTAGATTCATTGTCTTACACCGGGACTCTGAACTGTCTTTCACAGGAAAAGACATCAGTGCTTGCAGACATACAGAACAAAAGAGAAGCCTGTTGAAAGTAACTCAAGTGTGAGTATTTTGGCACCCATGGCAATAGTTCAGAAACTGACTTGCCATTTTAATTCCAGTGCTGATGTTTTCTTCCATGCCAGTAGAAGGTAGGTTCAGGGAGGCTCTCATGCATATAGTTTGCAGCATTTCACGTTTATGAAGAGTGAAGAATTTTTTTTTAATCAGGATGGCTTGTGTTTGACCATACACGCACAAGACAACCACTTCATCTTGTCAAGTATGTCGATATACCTCCGTTTTGCAGCAGGATCAGAAACTTACATATGTAGAAAAAGAAAAAAAAGATGAAAACTAAAAGAGAGAAGAGAAAAAAAATTGCTTATATAAAGAGATGAGCAGGTAAAATTACAAAAAAAATGTGGTAGAAGTTGCTCAGCTTTTAAAGAATTCTCATTTAAAAAAATATTTCTAATTTTATCATTTTTTTTAATTTATTGTCCCTATAAGTCTGTGTAAATATCCATCTGTTTAATTTTGCCAGTAGTACTTGTCATCATTTTGGGCATCTAGTCCATCTCATTGTCACCCAGTTGAAACTCAATTATCTTTAAAGGTCCCTTCCAACCCAAACCATTCTATGATTCTATCACATTAGGAAAATACCTTTGACTGAATACAAGCTTGACAGGTGACAAGGGATGCAATTATGCATATTGTAGATTATGCTCATTGCTTGTAGTAATTTTTCTGACTTGAGAGGAAAAAAAGAGTTTATTAAAAGTGTCTAGTTCAAAAGAAAAAATTGAGAAGGTAATGTATGTCTATATTTCATATTTGAACAAATAGCTGTACTACTTGTTGATGAATACTCCAATTATATGTTGAGGGTCAGCAGGAGAAAAGCTGAGAATGACTACAGTGTAACAACAGAAAAAATATAAAATGATGCTTCCTATAACTGTCTTGTTTCTTTCAGCACCACAGCAATATGGTAAAAATGAGTTTGAATAACTTCCAAAGTCACACAACTTCAGGTGCTTCCACAAAGAGGAAGGAAAAATAGAAATGAGTCTGTGTGGAGAATGCTTTTTAGTTTTGACAGACTTTTCTTTCTGCGAAGTTTAACTGCTGTTCATTTTACTTTTACAACGAGTGATTGACAAGAAACATTTCAGAAATGTAGATGCAACAAAAGGACTTGAATTTAATCCTTTCTGTAATTCAGGAGAGGAACAAGAAGGCCTTGATTCAAGATAAGAGCTAATAGCATTTGTTTCAAGTGAAGCATACCTTCGAGTGCCATTTCTGCACTGGAATTTGCCTGGTTTAACCCTGCAGTTGCAATCAAACAAAAGTTGAAACTCTTTCAGTCACCACTCTAGAGGCTACAGCTGACAAGTCAAAATCGTGGTCTTCAGACCACATGCCTCAAGGGGAGTAGCCAATTTTATTTGCCAGGAGTGACTTCCAGAACTGTCACGGATTTAAGAATGAGGATTTTAAAATCCATTTACTGAGATAATAAACTATTTCAAGAACACTTCCTCACTGTGGGTTCTCAAGAAAGGGGAAGTGTAAAGTGTGAGTGTGGACAATAGTGGGAGCAATGGGTTTATATTGAGGAGAAAAAGATAAACTTTACATTTCTGGGAAATTAGCTATAGCAAATTTCATGCATGACTGTTTGACTTCAGTTTGTCTTTATTCTCTGTACACAGAGGTTCCACTACCATGAGCAATACTTAGTTTTCCTAGTGTTACTTACTGTGTAATCCCATTTTGTGGTTTTGCTGGCTCGTAACTGTCATTAATGGTGGACATTACAGAACTCAGTCATGTTTCAACAGGCACTCTGTCTGTCAAGGTGACAAATTAGCCACTGAAAATTGCATGGAAGTCCGTGGATGTCACTGAAGTTACGGCTGTGTCTGACAGTAGTGAATTTGGGACACTGTTCCAAAACACTGAAATATTGACATTAAATCTGTTAATGGCCATTGAGTTTATAGCCTGCAAGTAAATCCATCAGGCAGGGGGTTATGTTGACCTCCGTAGGAGCCCTATCCTGGATCAGTTAATCAAAACTTCAGCACTGATGTGTGTGTGCTCAGCCTGAAGCCCTAGACTGGCAGGATTTTTATTTGAAAAACGTACCTTGCAGCATGACAAACATGTTCCTTTTGAACATGTCCTGAAGGACACCCCACTGGTAACATGCAAAACTGTGGACCCTGAAGCTATCTCAAATTTTTAAATGCTGTAAAGAGCACACGAGAAAAGTGGTTGAAGCTGTTTATTATCCTGTTGCTTCATTAATTTTTACTTTCCATTGTTTTGTCAGTATCTCAGTAAAAATTTTGCTCTTCTTTTAGAGGACCTAAATGAGTGAAAAATAAGTGAACAGTAGATATCTATTTTATATCTCAGCTGAAATTCTGAAATACTGAACTATTGCATCAGGGAGTAGAGGAAGATATTGTGACAAGAAAAATGATGAAATTGTTTCAAGGAGTTTTAAATTCTTGGAAACTTAAACCGATGTTCACGACTCCTGTTTGAGAGCGAGAGTCGTCTTCCATACATCTGCTGTTGGGTATGCCAAACTGAAACTGTCTCAGTCAAGACAACTGTTAAGAACTACTTTGGAAACTTCATTTCTGCCATCTTTTTAGTGGTTTCAGAATGTGTATAATTCCTTTCTCCATAACTGATTTTCATATTTCTAACTGCTTGTGTTTACTGAAAATTGTTCCATGTTTTCTAGTAAAATTCTAGTTTGTACGCAGATGCTGTGCTGCAGGGCACACAATTAAATATCAGAATATACACTGGTTGATTTATTCCTTCTATTAAAGTCAGAGTTTTATGCCACTCTAAAAATCTGATTTAGTAGCAGTTCCCACTTTCCCAAATGTCAAATTTTATCCTGTTCTATCAATGTATTTAGTTAGTGCTTGTGTACAACACTTGCATTTGAATGCAGAAAGATGTGCTACTGCAATCTTAAGGTTGGCTATCTAAAATCAGCTTAAAAATAAACCAAAGAACAGTACTAATGTTTTGTTTCACCCTTTGCAGACTTACTAATGCTCCATCATAGAGGTCAAAGGGAGGAAATAGAATTAACTCAAGGAACTCCTGGAGTGTAGGGACCAAGGCTGTTTAAACTTGTGAGCCAGCCAGTGGTGGAGGCAGAGGCTTCAGCAGTACTGTTCTGGTTGTCTCTGGAAGAAGGCCGCCTTCCTCACCGCCCTGAAGCGGCGTTGGGACATGCTGAGCTGTGTGTAGTTTTGTTGTCTTTCGAGTCAGATAATCAGACATGAATGACCATGTCTGTGTTTTACTAAATGCACAAGACAGTGACAGCAAACATGGGCACTTCTTTGATCACATTTTTTAAATAGTTCAAATGTTGCACTGAAATATTTTCACCGAAATAAGGGTGTATTATTGCAACAGTGACTCAGATTAAGTTTTCACGGTCTCTAGTGTGTTGTGAGTAGTTTACCTTACAGATAAAAATTTGTTACGTACAGCAGTGCATACAGTACTGTGGACATTGGCTGTCATCTTTTATTTAACGTCAGTCTGGAGGAATGCAAAAGCTAGCAATAGAAAAATTTTTCAACTTCAGTAAATTAAAAAAAAAAAAGTGTATTGGTGATAAAAAGCAACCAAGAATAGACCAACTAGCAGGACAGAAGTCTAATGGGGGGGGGGCTCAATGGTAGGACTAGAGAAAATGCTTAAAGCATTCGATTTTGCTTTGCTGGTTTCACAAGTTGGAATGAACAGCAATTTAACTTCGGTTTTGCAATTCCAAGTCTGTAGTTCAGTGTGGGCCTCGGCGAGCACCTGGCTTTTTTTCTTCTGTCATTTTTTTGTTTGCAGGGTGAGGGGGGATGTCTGTGAATGAAACATTTTTCGTTACAGCAATAAGATATCTGTCTAATCATTGGTGGCAAGATGTGGAAGGATAGAGACTTAGTTTGTGATTCCATTTTGTGTGTAGCTGAGTGTGCTGAGCCAGAGAAACACTTTTCTCAGTTTTCCTAAAAGGCATGAACATACTCTCTGCCTCACTCAGGCACAGGCATGTGCCACATCCACACTTGACATTGTATCTTGTGCCTAAATGAAATGGAAATGTAGAGCAAACATAAAAAACATGGGGAAGCACAAAGAGAAAATGATGTAAAATAGGAAAAAGAGTTGTAAAAATATAGGAAAAAAAGATTATGGCTAATGTGAACAAGAACTAAAATATATATATTTATTATATGAATTTTATTTATTATTATATTGTATTATACAAAGTACATTAGATAAATGAAGATAACTTTTAAAAATTAATAAGTTAATAATCTGGTTAAGATTTTCAAAGAAGTCTTGATAAGGTTATCAATTCCTGTTGGTTTTAAAGAAGAGTTACAGGCCTAATTACTTTAAGCCTCTTTTGAAGCTAGAGAATTTGATGTATCGTCTTGGATGCAAATGATTCTCTCATGAGAAAACAATTAAAATAGTTGTACAAATATGAAGTTCTTAATGTAAAATATGAATGTCTGAGAATGCAAATAAAATTATAATAAATGATAAATAAAATGTTAGGTGTTAAGAGGAAGGGATGTAAAACAGTAGGCAAAGATTTTGCTTCTGAGGAAAAAATCTAGAAATTAAGAGACAGAAGTCTAAGGAAACAAATATGTTGTTTGCTAACAAATAGGTTGTTAGCAAATACCAAATATACAGCCCAACAAATACATACTTGTTTTTATCCACTCTTGATGGACACACATTAATTAGCAAAACTGGATATAACCAAGCTTTCCACTTAGCTACAGGTTTGTGAAACAGCACTGTCTTACTGTTTTGTGTATTCCGTATTTCCAGACACATCTTTTGAAAGTTTTTTAAATTTCACAAGTCCCATCCAGCTGTTAGTTTGCATTGTAGCAAAACATAGTCTAGTCTCCTACAGTATATTCTATCAACAGTGAATTACTTGCACTTTTTGTATCTTTGGTATAAAACCAAAGTGTTTGTGTGAGTGAGAATTACATATAACTGTCAGTGTAGTGGAACATACTAAAGTGTGTAATGAGTTTATAAAGAAGTTAAGCGTGTGGAAGGAGTGCTGCACAGCCTCTTCTGCTGCTGTTGTTTTCCATGGAAGCTCCTCTTGGAATTCGCTGTTGCACTTTTGAAACAGCTGCTGTAAAACACACGTGATACAAGATGTTTGAGAGGATTTAAGTAGTTCAGTGGTGTACTGTGAATGTCAGCATGGAATTTAGATAAATGCCTTTATCCACCATGCCTGAACAAACCCTTCAAAAGACATGCTGCCTTGTTAATCAACAGAGATTTGAGCAGGGGTGGGTTAACGTTCCATTGGCACAGAGTAAAAGAGGTTCACATCTTTAAAGTGAGTGATTAGTGATTAATTCAGAACATATACAGCTATGAGTACAGACTTAAGAAGTCACGTAAACTTAGTGTACATTCCTAGAAATGTCTCAGAACTAAATGCTTAATTAACATAAAATGCCCTGAAAGTCCCTTACATTTTCTAATTCTTCATCTCAGCTTAGCTCCTCAGGAGACTTACATCACTTTTTTAAGGTACCTTTGTACTAAGAAAGTAGTATGATGATATTTATGTATGAGAAAGTAAAGGCATATATGTAGTGCATAGGTCATTCACAGTATCTTAGATTGTCTTTTTCTGAGTGTTTTACTATCAAGGGTGTCAGATACTAATTTTATTATACTTTTTTGAACAAGGACATTTGGTCAAATGATGGGTATCTGTTAAAACTAAACAAATCACATAGCGCCATAAAAGTCTGCCCAATGGCTATCGTTAATAACTAGGTAATTTAGCAAATGGATGTGGACCGTTGCAGTCTTCCATACATATTTTTCTGGTGAGAGCAGAGCGAGGAGAAAAAAAAGGGATGGGGAAAATTCACTTATATGTTGTGGATATCAATTGACAACTCCTTTTATTCATCTCTGTTACTGAAAGGGTGAACTTGGAATGCAAATAGAGCTTCTAATCCTATGACCCAGGAGGTTGTAGGATATATTAAAATACTCCATCAAAGAATTAATATAACTTTAAATACTGTGTAATCACTCACCTGTGTCAATTGGTGCCATACAAGTACTTGATCTTCATTGAAGAAATATATCCCCAATAGATGTAGTAAGCCTAGAGGAAGTGAATGTTTGCAGCTATAATTTGTATTTTTCAGTGTAGCATCTACAGAGAAGTCAAGACATTGAACCGTCATTAAAAATGCAAATGAATTCTTATCTTTTCCAAACACTTGATAGTGGATGAGCTGTGATAAGACTGGCTCTTTGCTACACAGTGCATAAATCTGCAAGCTGTGTCAATGTGAGATGGTTGTTGTAGGATCGTTTAGGCTGATGCAAGCAGTAACGCAATTCCCCAAACCTGGACCTCTATTAAGCCATGTACTCTGTCTCGTCAGAACTGTCTAGGTCTTTCAAGTATTGCTAAACATAATTTCATTCACTGAAATTATTTCTGAGCTGGGTGTTATCCCAAGGTCAACTGATGTCTAATAAGCAGTAGAAGCATCTCACACGATCCAGGATGATGTGTAAGTAGTAAAGGGTGAAGTTGCTACTCATGAATTTCATAAGAAAAATGGTTTATTAGAAATTGAAATGGAAGTGTTTTTTAAAGCAGGCTGTTTCATTATAGGTCCACTATAGATAATTATATATGTGCCCTTTAGAGTTTTAGAAAAAAAAGATTTATCTAATTACAGTACCTCTTAAACACATGCAAGATTTAATAGCTGCTGGCACAGTGGAAGATGATATAAATGCGGATCTGTTATGAGACCTCTCCTCTGCATAGGTTGGTGCCTAATAATGTTACAAACACAGCTTTAGTTGCATCTAGGAAAGAGTACCCCTCTGGAGATTTTTTTAAACCCTTCTGGTTAATCATTATTTTGGGGTTTTATTTCACCACTGATTATGTTGTCAGTCTGGTGATAGATCTGACTTGTTAAACAGCCTTAGTTCAGCTACTCCTTCTGGACTAAATATGTAAATTTGTTATTTGCTGTGTTTTGAATTATGTATTGGCTTAGGTCTCGTCTTTCTCTGAGTATTGCCTTGATGGAACAGTCTCTTTTAAAGAAATGATAGCTTCAGACTCTTCAAGTAGATCCTTAGCTACTGCTTGGACAGCCTCTTGCTATGGGTTTCTTGTACCTGAAGTGTACCTGAAGTGACCTGCCAACTTTCCAGTTCCTTAACGAAAAATGACTGTTCTGGTTCTACCTTGACTCCCGATTTACATTTAAAGATGTGAGTCTGCATTGGATCTACAGAGGGTTGAAGTCTTAGATGAATACAGGTTTTAAGCAGTAGGCTGTGATTTTGTCGAAATCGACCGCTTCATGTGATTGCGATGTGTCTTAATTGTCCTCTTCCCTGCTGGTAAAAGTAAAGGTCACCTCCATCTGATGCTTTGAGGTCTTCCTGGATAGTCAGAGAGCTCTCTCAGCAATACTCTGGACAGTCTTTTGATCTGAGAAATAGGTGTTTTCTGTACAGGGTGTAGCAGTAATTTGAGACAAACACATGAATACATCTCTGGTAATTAATGTAAATGGCTTTCTGCTCTCCAAAAAGGTGGGGCAGGGAAGGGAAGACAGCCCTTTAGCAATTTTCACCCTAATCAAGAAATGTTCCTTCTTGATTCCAGAGTATCTGATCATCTGGATATACTTGTTGCACAGGCACTCATGGACAGTATGTTTGTTAAAAACCAGCCATCTTGGAGATCAGTCAGTCCTCTGGCTCAAATCAGTCCAGGGTTTTAGCTGAGTTTGCCCAAGCTTGGCGGTTCCTGGTCCGCCAAGGGAACTGACGGCTAAAGTCCTGGGTGTGCACACAGGCAGAGCCCTGATACCCAGCCACACCGCAATTGTAATTTCCTCTTTGTTTCACAATTATAATTTAAGCTCCGTAGATCTGGACATACATATTTGCCTGAAAATGCACATCCTCCATTATCACTGTAGGGAAGTAGGATAAGACAGCTGTAGAGCAAAAACACTGAAAATACATGGATATGTTAAAATCGTTGCCACATCCATGGCAAACACTTCTCTCTGTCCTGGAGGATGGAGGCACATGTTGCAGTAAAATGGGCCTCATCCACAAACCTCCTTTGAGATTTTCTCCTTTGGCTTCCAGTTAACAACCTTGCCTGAGACAGGCTGAGATCTTTTTTCAAGTGAGGCACTAGGAGAAAATACGCCGTGGGGCTGCTGTCAAAGAGGACTGGTACCTAGCCGTTAGAAAGTTTCCTTTTATCCTTATCGCAGCTGTGGATAACATAAGCTCTTAAATGTAAAGCTCGTCTTTAAAGGTGGCGAGCCTGTGGAAACCTGTCTATAAAGGGTTCCTAACTGTGGAACATGCCTCCCAGATGTTCTCAGAAAGTGAATTGACCTCAGATAGTACATTACAATGGGTTAACACTGGCAATTAAAGAAAATTTAATCTTTTTCTAACGGATTCTTTCGTCTTGGAATTTCTAGGAGCACAGTTTGTTTTTCTTCTTCATTATAGCTGGGGAACTCACTTACGAGAAGTGCCAGAGAGGGGGATCGGGATAAATAGTACAAAACGTACCACCGTCTTGTAATGGTGATGTGAAAGAAAGTGATAAAATTTTGATGGGTTTTCCTTTTCTATAGATGTCTCCACAGCACCTGATTTCTTTTTATGGAAACTCTTGTGGTTAACAGACAGTTTGGAAGAACTGATACTGCCTGGTTTCATTTGAGTTGTGACACTGGAGGATGCAGAGACAATAGAGCCTGCATGTGGAGAGTTTACAGAATAGCCAAGAGCTATGTTGAATCCTGGAAGCAATGCTGAACTTATAAAATAGGAAGTTTTGTGAATTTAAGGTGAGAAATTGACTGCGCTAAGGAAGTTTTCATAAGGATAACATTCTCTGTCTTTTCTTCTATGTATTAATCATTTTAATAACTAAGCCATTACTACTGACAACTTCGTGGGTGATAAAAGTACTGCTGTCTTTAAACCGTTAAACCCAAAACTGTTGACATCCTTATTCCTTTGAGCTTATATAGGACAAAACCATCATTAACTAAACTTTATACAGTGTGCAAGGCAGTCTTAGTTGAAGTAAAAGATGAGAAAACCATGAGTGTGTATTAGCAAAGAGGAGTGAGGTAGTACCTGTTGTGAATAAAATGGCAGTAAAAGAGATACTCCATTTTATTCTCCCAGACAACAGTTCTACCCTCAACTTGTATTTTGATGTTTCTCTTTATAAATAAATGTGATTATGCAGTTTCTGGAAATGTCCCTTGAATTAGGGGCTGTCCCTACTTTATAAATAAAAATAGGAAATAATATCCGTATGATTCCTAAGAAAATCCCCAACAGTAAAACATTACAGAAAAATGAGATTCAGTGAAAGTATTAAGTAATACTAACTATCAAGCATTCCCATATTGCAGCCTGGGAAGCTGTTAGGGATAGTACTGAAAAAAAAATGTCAGTGTTAGATTATGGGTGAATATTGCATTACCTTTTGGCACACTGTCCCACACATTAAATGGGCCTCTTTGAGTGAAGCTTTGAGAAACTTTTTCTGAAGAGTTCTAGGGCACATTTCAGTATTGCCTGCACTAGTTTTCAAGGAAGGACAACCCATTATCAGAAATTCATCATTAGAGCATTATATATTTCTACCTGTTCATATTTCTGGACTGGTGATGTTGGAATGTTTTCATTTCTAGTGTCTCAGTGACAAGAAAGATGTCTTCAGAGGGTCATTGTTGTTGAGGTGCTATATATCAAACATTGTATGTGTGGTGAGCAACTAGGCAAATTCTATTGTCTGGCATATTTTGTAAAGAAAGTGACAGAGCGATAGGACTCTGATAATTCCATAGTATGACCATCAGTCGCAATGCTGACGGTACGTTGCTGCACAGGTGAGAGTAGAGGTGTCTCATCAAAAAGCAAGTAGAAAACTTAGTTCCATCAGATGAACGACCAGGGTGAGATATTATAACTAAAGTAATGCTAGACAAAAGCATTGTCAGCAACTGGTGCTATTATAAAGCACTCTGCCAGAGCTTGGTCACCCTCACAGTAGTGTTTCCTGATGTTCATACAGCACCTCCTGTGTTTCAGTTTGTGCCCACTGGCTCTTGTTCTGTTCCTGGGCACCAACTGAAGAGAGCCTGCCTCCCTCTTCTTCGCACCCTCCCTTCAGGTGTTCATATGCATTAGTAAGATTCACCCTGAGCCTCCTCGTCTCGAAGCTGAACAGTTACAGCTCTTAAATCTGGTGACTTCCTTGCTACAAGGCTATGCCCTTTAGGTGCCACTTGTTAATTTGAAACACTAATTTGCAAGGCAAATGGTGCTTGAATTATATGGTAAAATGTTGCAATAAGCATATAATATCTTACAAAGCGTTACTTGTGGGGTTTTTTTCTGTTATTTTAAGCAGTTCTAACGAGCGTTATTTATTTGAGTAGAAAAACTGATCACGGATTCTTCTTAATGGTCACCTAGAAGTAAAATTTGTATGCAAACATAATATTGCATCTTCCACAGCTTATCTGTTTCTCTTGTCATGTTTGTGACTAATCAATATAAACTGATCAAGGACCACTTACCATTTTTATTATTGAACATTTGGTTCAATAATATTTTGAAAGTAGGTTCAGAATGGTATATCCCACTGCAGCTTGATTCCATTGCAACTTCTCAGGTTTTAAATAGTTAAGAAAACTATAGACTTAAAGACCCTTTTTTATTTTGGGCATGTCAGGTCAAAACCTCAGCTGAGTAGGTGGGTGTATGCATTCAGCCTGCAGTATGAGTTTCTTCATGTAAAGCCAATCTTTGCATACATCCACGTAGATAAAAAAGCTGGGATCTTGAAAGAAAAAAGATGAATGACCGACTTTGTGCACCACTTGAATTGCTTGAATGTGTCGGTATTGATATGTAATACAGGATTTCTGATACTGAGATAAAAAGTTTTACTCAGTTAAGTTTGGACAGTGTAATGAAGTTGTTTGTTTTTTTTTTTTTGTTTCCATGCAGCTCAGTACCAGAGCATTTCTCTTCTACTCCTGTGGTACCTGACATATTAATTGCTAGCCTACTTTTGCAGCTATAAGCAGAATGTCTTAGTGTGATCAATAGCAAGTTTTCAATTTTGTTAATAATGTGAGGGGTTTTTTTCCTTCTGTGCTTTGGCTTTTCCGTTTTCTCCTTTCTTCTCTTACTGCATACAGAGGGGCTCCAGTACCGCAGAGTGCTTACCTGCATCACATATATCCAAATCTAAAGGCAGCTGAGGAACCATGAATTATCCATGCAGAAACAAAGCAGTAGTAAGCTGTGACAGTTACATTATAAGTTGCTATCAGTTATTCAGGTGTCATGCTACATCACATAGTTGATAATCTGATGCCTCTCCCATCCTGCTCCTGCACACCAGGTTACAAAGAACTGAGCTGCTGAAATAGCTCCGTAAAAAAAGCTAGATGTGGGTATTCAGTGGAAAGAATATGTTTCAACTATTACCTTTCTGCCCTGTACTCCATTTAATCACTTGTGACAATTGTCCTTTGTGTCCTGCCGTTCTTTCCATTTTGCACGCAGTTGAAGTCCTGCATCTGCAATGGAATAATCCCATCCCACAGTATGGGCTGGGGCTGCTTGGGTGAGAAGCAGCTCGGGGGACCTGGTGGGCAGCAAGTGGACACGAGCCAGCAGTGACAGAACGAAAGGCAATGGACACAAACTGCAACATGGGCAATTGTGATTAGATATTAGGACTTCTTTTATTTTCATCACAAGAGTGGTCAGGTTTGGGAACAGGTACACAGTTTGGTTGTGGTATCTCCATCCTCAGGGATATTGAATCCTCACCCGAACATAACCCTGAACAACTTCATCTAATTGGACCTGCTCTGAGCAGAGTTGGGCTAAATGATCTCCAGAGGTCCTTTCCAACCTTAACTTCTCTATAGTTTTATGATAAGCAAGGGTGAACCCCACAAAGGTAACAGAAAGTAGCTAATGAAGCACCTTCATGGCATTGTTGAAATTGGAATAATGTATGATATTTTTTTGTTTCGTGTATATTGTCGTGGTTTAACCCCAGCCAGCAACTAAGCACCAGACAGCCACTCTCTCACTCCCCCCGGGTGGGAAAGACTCAGATGGGTAGAAGTGGAAAACTCACGGGTTGAGATAAAGGCAGTTCAACAGGTAAAGCAAAAGCCATGCACGCAAGCAAAGCCAAACAAGGCACTCCTTCACCACTTCCCATCGGCAGGCAGGTGTTCAGCCCTCCCCAGGAAAGCAGGGCTCCGTCACGCGTGAACGGTTACTTGAGAAGACAAATGCCATCACTCCAAATATCCTTCCTTCTTCTTCCCCCAGCTTTCTACGCTGAGCATGATGCCATGTGGCATGGGATATCCCTTTGGTCAGCTGAGGTCAGCCGTCCCGGCTGTGTCCCCTCCCAGCTTCTTGTGCACCCCCAGCCTTCTCGCCAGTGGGGCGGTGTGAGGAGCAGAAAAGGGCTTGACTGTGTGAGCACAGCTCGGCAGTAACTAAAGCATCCCTGTATCATCAACACTGTTTTCAGCACAAACCCACAACACAGCCCCGTACTAGCTACTGTAAAGAAAATTAACTCTACCCCAGCCGAAAACCAGAACAATCGTTTTTGATCTAAATGATGAAATCAAACATAAATGAGATACATTTTTCAGAAAGTGCTTTTGAATTTTGTGACTTACACGATTTGTATGCCTAAATGAATTTGCTCTTGAAAACACTTTAACCAGGTTTTTAGGACAGACCAGTGACTCACTCAAGTTTTAGGTTTACAGCTAAGGACATATGAGAGACCTGAGCTGTAGGGAGAAAACAGTCAACACAAGTATGGTATATACACCAGTTCTGTCTCAAAAGTTTATATCCAAGCAAAAGCTTAGGTAAATAAAGCCATGGCAAGAAGTATCTATTTTAAGAATATTAGGAGTTGTCATTTGTTAGAGGGATGGTATGCAGATTTCTGTTGCACCATGGTTTATTGTATTTTTCCTATGGAAGAAAATATAATGCAACCCTGTTTGCATATCAGAGGGGTTTAGATCTAGGAGGAAAGAGAAGACAGGGCTCTGAGTCTGGCAGTTCGTTGGCAGGTTTTGCCTTTTGGACTCTGACAGAAGGGCAAGACCCAACATCTGTGCAGTATTGATCAAAATAATTTTTATCCCTCCAGTGTAACAGGGCAACTATATTGCTTATACATTCTTGTATATATAAATAAATTTGTGTGTATGTATGTTTTAAATATAAATGTAAAGCACTTACATATTCTCCTGAGAAAAAAGAAACAAACAACTGAATCCCAGCAGATATCTTCCCTGCAGGACTCATACGCTTTTAGGCTTAGAATTTAACAGATAACATCCTTAATGTTCTCCAAGACATTTCCCTTCTGTCTGCTCCAAATGTGATCTTTTTTCAGGAAGTAAAATTACCCCAAAGTCAAGAAGAGAGAGGGGAAAAACCCCCACGACTGTATAAATGTCTCCTATATGGCCAGTAGGGAGACATGAGGTTAATCTGTAGGGGTAGCCCCATTTACTGAAATACTCAAATGTTACTCCTCCACGTCCTGTAGTTTGGACATTGGTGAACAGTGTCATGTTGCAGCATTCATCTCTGCAGGCTTTTGTATTTACGTATGTGGCAAATCCAGTACGTGTTTACTACAGCCAAAAGCAACCAAGAGATGGCAGCACGGCTTTTAGTATTCTGTGTGCACAATCTGCACTAAGTGGTACATCTGTCAGTAATACCATTGAACTTTTCCCTTCATACATGGCACACACTTTCACCGTTCAGTGAATAGGTCTTTCTTAACAAAAGACCTGTTAAAATTAGCAGCCGTGCTGCTAATGGAAATTATCTTTTACCACTGCCAATTTGCATAATACTGTATCATCTCTGCAGCAGGAAAAGCCTAACACACATAGGAACTCCAGAGAATATTTAAATGGCACAGGGCTGCTTTGGTCAGTGTGACTGAGCAATCTCACTTCTTCATTTGCTTTCCTGCCCTGCTATTATTTCTATTCCATTTTTACTCCAGAAAATATTTTTTTTCCTGACCAGGCAAGGTGTTTTAGAATATAGGATACTGAACTGTCCATGTCTAGTGGTTTCTTTAGCAGTGGTTTTAAATGCATTCTACCTCTGAAATGAACATTAATCACTTCAGTTTAATCCAAAGAAAACCCCAAGGGGACATAGCTGTCAAAGAATTTTTAACATTCTCAAGAGATTGTTAGTGTTTTTGGTAATCGTCCATAGGCTGTATAAAATCGCTTTTGTTTGTTACACTGTAATGGTCGCATTATATCACTATGTGTATAAAAAGACTCAAAAATTTGTAATTAAGTTATTTCCTTTTCATACAGTATTTGTAAGTGATTTTTTTTAGCAAGTAGTAGACATCTGCAAATGATGACAGTGAAAATGAGGTAATTTAAACTACAAATGAGTATTTGAATATTAAATAGGTTATGACACAGTGTGAGGTTTGATATTCTGCATATAAATGTGAGCATTTTTTTTTCTATATTTAAAGAAGTCAATAACATGTATATGGCCACAGTGTCAAAATCTCTTGTTACAGATTTGGTCGTGTAAAAAAGCAAGGAAACTTTGCTTGACTGTCGTAGAATCAACATCCATTTCCAGCAAACTGACATTCAGATCACCTCTTACTGCCATTTTGCAAGAAAGATAAACAACCGTATGCTGCTTGATCTTGAGTTTTGGGGATTGTGATTAATTTTTTAGCACTTTCACTCTTGCCAAGGCAGACTACATAAAACTTTGCGTTCTGAGTTTCATTATGAGAGTTGTCTATCCGCGTACATCTAAACATTCAGAAAAAAAGGTGAAAGTTGATGGGCGTAAACTTTGGGTTTTGGCATTATTTGACAGAATACCTTGCTGTGTCTCTGCTAAGAAATCAGTATTGTCATGAGAAAATATGCCTATTTCTGGCATTACTGATCTTTCAGTATTCACCTAACTTGGTCTTACAGCAGTGCTGCTGAGTGGAATAGATCATAATTTTTTTAAAAATAACCATTTAGGTTTTTTCTTACAGATAAAATATATAACATAGCCATATGCGGAATTAGAGTCATGTTATTTCAGTGTTTCTCTTTGCAGCTGCTGCGGCAGTGGCTGTCACCTGGCAGCTCCTGCGGTCAAATTCACCAAACCGCACACTGATGATTTTAAATAGTCAGTGGAAACAGTTTCTCCAGGTGAGGAGGTCTTCTGCGCAAAGCTGCGCGGACGAGGAGATGATGTGCTGGCGTGACGGCGCGGGGCCGGGGGCTGGCCGGGCGGTGGGGGTCCCGCGGGGCCGCCCGGGGAGGCCGTGGCGGCAGTGGCTGCTGTTGCTGCTCGGACAGCGCCTGGCCGCGCTCCCTGCGAGGTCTGGGTCTCCGTGAAGGTGTTACCCAAGGCAAAATGTCTGAGTTAGTAAGTTCTCGGTTGTTTTTTAAACAGCTGTTGGCGAGTGTCTGTGCCTTCCAGCTTTACTGATACTGTCATTGACACAGACTACGAGGGGGCATATTGCCCCTGAGCTTCTCGTTGGAGGCTTGGCTTTGCACTGATGACAGCAAACAGACGGTGGATTAGGGCTGGTATCAAACTTGCAAGGTGCTGGATCGAGCAGGGCAGCCGGGGGGCACGGGCGCAGCCCCAGCCCCGGGCAACTCCCTGGGGATGGGGACAGGCCGAGGCCGGGCCGGGATGTGTGCCCAGGGGTGGGCCCGGCTCAACACGGCCCATGGCCGGGCAGGGCAGGGTGTGGGGAGCTAGAGACCGGCTCTGCTGCGGCGTCGCTGGGGCAGGGGCTGACGGCCCTTGGGGGCTGACACGAGGCCCTGGGCTGTGGGCAGGGTGGGGGGAGCCCTGGGGGAGACTGGGAAGGACAACAAGGCCTCTTGTGGTCCTGATGTGTCTGGGCAGCTCATAATTGGCCAACCGTGGTAACAGAAGACTTTATTAGGAGCATTTAGTTGGAAAAAAAAAAACAAACAGCTGCAAGTAGATATTACAAGCGTTATAATAAAATGTTTGTACACCTTAGATACATTTTCAAAAACTGAAACAGAAAATGAAGCAAAGAGCTTTGTTACGGCATCAGTATTGACAAGTGGCAACATCAACAAAGGGTCACCGTGGCTGAACGCTGCTGTGGGTATGTGTGGAGAGTCCGGTGGAGTGAAATCACAGGGATGACAGTAGGGAGGGCAGCTGAAATGGGCAACTCTTGTTTCCTTCCTGACCACCACCTGAGTTTTCTGTGTTCAAAAAGGCCAAAATTTGCAGAAAAGAACTGTTTGCAGTTGGGCTGAAGAGATGCTGTCTTTTCCTTCAGTTTCCTCTTGACTTTTCCCTTCCCTCTTTTGTGAGTGGGAGGGTGCTGCCATTAATGAAGGGGAAGCCTCAGGAGAATTTGAACCTTTGGAAGGACTTCACAGTCCAACAGACTTCAACAGATGAAGACAGGTGGGAGAACACTGGAAGGTGTTTACCTGAATGATGGTTAACAGGCCTGTCTGCAGGCTAGGCTAGGGACAGAGGCATTAGTTCTGTTAGTGGTTGTGTTTAAAATGTATTCAGACCATACAGTAACGAGCTTTGTGACAGTAACACTGGATTGTAAATTCACCATGAAGCCTAAAAGCTTTCCAGAGCTTCACTGACTTGAAAGCGGCATCTCAGTTTCTCCATAACCTTCAGAGTTCAAGGGATTCCACTATGAATAATGCGGGTTGTGATATAAACCAAATCAGAGAAAATGATAATAATAAAGACCTCAGTCATTATTTTCATTCATTGTGTATTCATAATAGGTTCATCCACTATTGCTAACTAAGCAGAAAATGCAGCAACTTCTAATAAATAAGGATGTATTTGAGCAACTTAATTGGCAAATGGCTTGAAACAAAGACCTCAAAGCATAAAATTGATCAAATCAAGATCAGTGAAAGGTATAACAAAATAGTTTGTGTTCACTGGTGGAAAAATAACTAGTGAAACAAAATCCTGAATAATCTTTAATGGGACTTGAAGTATGTCCCACAAACCAATAAAGTCCTTCGCAACAGAGATGTGCAGTCATGCAATAAAGAATTTAAATAGCATTGCAAAAAGTATTCCAAGTGTAACAGTAAAAGTTAACTCATCAGTTTAACTCACATCTGGATTCACAAGAAGGCATTCTTTTAACAGAAAATCTGCAAACTTAAAAGAAAAAGGAAATTCTAAGAAGTAAATTCTCATTATAAATACTACAGCGTAAAGTTTTTAGGCTTTTAGGCTAAACTTTTTAGCCTCTTTATAGGTAGTAGGATTCAATCCTAATATTCATACTCCTCCCTCCAAACAAAAATTATAAACTCCTACAAAATTATATTTGAGCAAAATGTCTACCTTTTGCATTTTTCTCTGTCTGATACGAAGTGATGAGGGAGTGTCAAATACAACATATGAAAGCAGTTGGTGAAAATGAGAAATTTAAAGTGAAATCTCCCAGCCTTAAAAAACAAGTCTTGATTTTCTCAAGTATTCGCGAAAATAAATTGCAAAATGTTAGTACAATTAAAAAAAAGCCCCACTGGCTTTCCACATGTAAACAACAAGCTGGGTATAGAACAAAATACTGTATATAGCGCCAGTCTAACAGTCTTGAAGAAAACAGTTCAAAATGCATACTGTAGAGAACCTCTATATGGGATATGCTTCCAAGAAAAAAGCAATAGTTTCAATAGATTTTGTTTAAGAGGGTTTTTCATATGGCAAAATCTTTCATTAATATTCTCAAGGAAATCTCATGATAAGAAAGAATGGGTCTTCCTTTAGTTGCTGCAGAATTAGAACAGGTTAGGTCACCAGCAATTGCTGCGATGCTGATTGAGAAAGTACTGTCTGTAATGCTATTAGTGCATGGAGGTGTTTTAGCTGACACCAGAGAATTTCTTGCAAAGGACACCTATGCATAGTAGACAGAACGAAGGAGAGTTGTGACACCTCGTCTGCACCCCACTGTGTGAGCTTCCCAGGTAGGATACAACTGAATTTTGGATGCCGAGTGCTCACAACTCACTGGCAGGCTGCACAATTACATCAAGCAGTAGACTTTAGGCAAGGTAAAATAACTTAAATTTAAGTATTGGCAGCTGTGTGTTTGATATATATATTAATTGATACATATATGAATTTAATTTTTCAGTATATATAGGCATATTGTAGGGTAGGAGATGAGAAAGGGATCTGAGGAGTGACTAAAAGCGACTAATACAGAAGTAGAGCTAAAAGGTTCACTGTTTAGTTGCCTTGGCATTAATAAAAAAACCCAGCGTCTCAGGCCTGCAAAGACCCTTCGAAATTTGTACAGTCTTGGTGACATAGAAATGAAGTTGAGGTGTATTTCACAATCCAAAGACAGGCCCAAGTCCGGACTTCAACAAGTCCTGCATTTTTAAAATGGAAAATGAAAGCCTATCTTTCTAAGAACTATGCCTCCATCAAAGCAAACATAATAAAACTTCAGCAAAATTGATAATGCAAACCTTTCATGTACAAGTAAAATAAATTGAATTCTAAATTAATGACCCTTTCTCAGTGGTCTGAATCATAGCATGAAGTTTACACACAAGAAAAATTACTAAATTCAAATATTAGGCCACACAACAATTTGTGTTGTTTGGTTTCCATCTTAGAAAGCATATTTACCCAGATTATGTGGGCTGCATACAAAAAGTGGTTTCACTATGGGGAGCAAAAATCCTCCTTCGGGCTTTTCTGTGTCGGTGACAATAACCTCAGGGTTGCAGTTGTCTGAATGACTACGTTTATAATTTGTTATTTAGATTCTCTGTTTTTCTGTAGCTGGCTTAGCGGGTGACCTCAGATTTAAATTCTCTGGAGCAGGGACCGTACATTTGTATGAGCATGAACAGTGGGGATTTGATCTTGGCCGGAGCTGCAGGCTATGACTGCGATGTAAATGTCAAATCATAATAGAGTAAGCGCAGGCAATTTCTCTCAGAAATAAAACTTGCTGCTTTCAAATGTCACTAGGCTAAAGAAACTTCAGCATAAACGGATGCTGAAGTCAGTGGAAAATACACTTATCCACAATGTAGCTTCAATACGAGTTATTTAATCGTGAGGCATATTAAAATTTTATTAATCTAGTTACTCTGTATTCTTCACTCTAGCACGACTATGTCATTTGAGAGACAGAAACTTAATGGAGGTCTGTGGAATTGCTGTACTTTCCTTCTGTCTCTTGGACACTCTGCAGTTTTTGGCCAGGTGTATTATAAAAATAAATATAAATAAATAAATAAATTTAAACCCCATAGTAACACCTCTAAACATAATCTTATATATTAAATCAACCATAGTGCACACTCCTTTTTTAGAGAAGTCAAGTTCTCAAAAGTCATGTACATCATCAGTGTGATTTCTGGTTCATTCTTCACTCAATGCAAGTTCAGAAAAAGTATGTCACCTTCATGAGAAACAATAGTAAGTTGGAAAGATTGCATCAGTTATTTAAACTCTGTAGAGCTACTTACCAAGTATCTCTAATAGCTATGGCGCAATTTAATTACAAAAAGTAAATTTTAATAGTCCAATCTCAGTGAGTGCTTGGAAGGAAACTCTGTATGTATGATCTTGTTCACTTTTCTTGCAGGCAACTTTTTACTCCTGGAATATACCTTTTCTTTTTAGGTAGTGCAATTTGTTATAACTGGAAGAAGTTACCACCCTCTCTCTTCCAACTCTAGGGCTTGTTTGCAGAACAAACTTCAGAATTTAAATGTGAATTGTACTAGGACTATAGAGAGAGAGTCGTATATGATATAAAGAACATAAGTATATATTTGTGTTGATACATGTGAATCTTTTTGTTTTCTGCAATATGTATATAGTCACTCGCCTCGTGCGGTGTCCCATAGACGGCTAATGTTTGAATTTAATAACAAATAACTGCATAAAAATTAGGTACTGCTAATTTATAACCACAGATACCACAGTCCATTTATCTCAGTTAAATAGCTGCCGTGATTAAAGGGAAAGAATTGAGAAAAAAATATGGAAAGTCACAAAGTCCTACAGAATGGAAAAGAAACAGATGTGCTTTGACTTTCTCATCTTTAGGTAGACTGTTGCATATTTTGAAAAGTTTTATCATTGACTTCAACGAAAGAAAGTTGAAGCCTCTAGTACTGAGCTGATACATGCTAGGTTCAGGGGCTGATCTCCTATATCATGAAAGGTGCGTTTAGGTTCCTGGTCTTACACCTGCTTTTTTCTTGATCTTAAAGTGGGTAAAGCTGGTTGGGTGCACACATGCTTGGATTCACCAGTAGCAGTACTTCAGTAAGCATTGCTGTCGCTCACTACAGCTATAAGCTCTGACCTTTGAAGTGGACAAGCTGGATCCTAAGGCAGGACTCGATAGGGGTGTCCCTTATTACCGCTTGTTCCGTAAACCTTTGTGAGGAAAGGGAAAAGGTAACAGGAAGGAGCGTGTCGCCGACTTAAAGCTTTTGTGTAGGTCTGTCTACTTCTTCCTCGCTCACTAAAGGCTTTGTCTCAATAGCTTTGAATGAAATCTGTGGGGTGTGTGATGTCTTACATCTACTCTGATGCAGCTATGAAGCCTTAGCAAAGAGAAAAATTAACTGAATGCAAGTTCTTGGTGTTGTATCTGGCCGTGTTTTCCTGGCGTATTTATCACTGAATGTAACTGGTAGAATCATGATAGGGCTTGAAAACACACAGTAACACACTCACATGCATATATTTTACTAGACTGTAACAGTCAACACCACGTTATGTAGATCTCAGTGGTGTAATATAAACGAGGTGTTCATACAGCCATCACACATAATTCATCTCCTTACTATACGAAAAAAAATGTAGACCACTGTGTAAGAAATTAATCCACTGCCAACGAATTCTGCAAAAATACTGTATTAATTTTGAATCTGAAACTCCTAAGCTATTTTTTCTCCTCATCTGGCTTTCAAATTGACAAAGCGGCTGCCAGGGGTTCTCCTGCATTGCATTCATCTTGAATTTCACTGAGGGATGCAGGAGTGCTGACCTGCATAAGGCTGCGTTGGTTTACTAGGTGATGTTCGTGTTTTGGTGGAACAGGAAGGTTCTGAGAGGAGAGCCTGGAATGGAGATACAATCCGAGACAGAAATGTAGAGTCTTACAGGAGTAACTGATAGGCTGCAGATTTATTTTGTAACACAGTATGTCTATAAAGATGTAAGCCATGTCTGGGGCAGACTGAAGATGGATACTGAAATGCTACCACCCATCTAGGAATGAGCTGGATGTAAAGGCCTCTGAACATTTTCCAAAAACTTTGAAGGTTGCAGCACTGTCACCACACTTTGATCTGAGAGCTTCCTTAGGCCATCTGACCAAGAGCTGCCTTGCTGGTGCACGTACTAGTGTGAAATTGCATTGTGTAGTGCTGCTTGTCTTGCTGCAGTTTCCATTCTCTTGCTGCTCTGGAAAAAGGGCAGAAATGGAAAACAAAACCAAACAAACCTCACATAGCTAGTTTTAGTCTCTCAACAGGAAATTTCTTCTTGATCCCGTATTGCTTTAGGTGATGAGTTGTCTGATGGTATGATCTCCGCTTTCTTTGACCTAACTGAACTGGAGGAGTGGGCCTCAGAGGGGCATTTTTGATCTGTTCACTATGGAAATAAAATGGGCTACTCCCAAATGAGACTGGATGATCCGTAATCCAATTTACCTTTCCTAAGGAAAGTTCAGTGGTGACTGTCGAAAGGACAGTGTCCTTAACTGAGGACACTGTCTTCAAATCCTCTATCTGGCCACAAATGTCAATGCTACCTGAAAGACTAATTAGTTTCACGGTTAGAAGGCTGGTAAAATAAATAAATAAAATAAATCTATTAATTTCAGAGCAAGAAATTCATATAAAATGAAGACAGAGGAAACAATAGGTTTACAGAAAGGGGAGAGATACGTAGAAATGCTTTAAAATCATTGAGAGAACTGTAAACTGCCGTACTTAACTAGAATTCAGAAAATCAGTGTCATTGCCTCTCCAATAAAACTATCAGGATGTCCTGCAAGTTTCAATATCCACAAACTGTTATACAGTCGAAAGAGATGTTCTCTCCTTCCTATAATTTGTATGCAAACAGTGAAAGAAATATTTTAAATCAACTTTTCTAAAAGGAGTGGTATATGTGGGAAATCCTGACTGTAATAGTTGCTGGTACAAATAATACAGTATGTTGATTTGAGTGAAGTAATTATTAACCTTGATTGATTTAGTACTAGCAAAGTTACTTACCAGATTATCTGATACTCTTATGATTATTAGTCACCTCCTCAGATTATTGTATTCCAGTATCTCAAACCTCTTTGTAAACTGAGCAACAAAAGCCCATTCCCTGTTGATTCAGTAAGTTATTTACCATAGGTGAAAAAATCATACATGGAGGTAAGGTGTGCTATTCAAATACTTTTTTCCTTTTTAGCAATATATCACAGTTTATAATAGTTGTAGTCATGATCAGTGATGCATCAGTCACTCATGGTCAGTAATTGTAGTCGTGGTTAGTGATGTACTGAGTTCCCAAAAGAAAATGTGACAGAAAATTACAGACAAGTATTTTTATTTCAGTTAACCCGTGGAGTGCATTTATGCCCCCCCCCCTTCCCTCGAGATTAATGCATTTCGTTGTCAGCATACTTTAAAATTAGTTGTGGGGCTTGCACAGTTTGCTGTAAGTTCATTCTTGGGTTTTGCATTGGCTTTTACATATCCGAGTGTGATGTAGTCTTAAATCTTGAATTGCTGACTAGCATGAGTACCTCTTCCAAATCAATTCGCACGGAAACTGCCACATCCCTAATCTACATTTACTTTAAACAGTTTTCTATTCAGTCTAATAAAGCTAATGAAAGATTTGAGACCTTTCCCCAAATTATTTTCCTTAGATTTTTACTATTTAAATCTGATTCTGGGGGCTGAAACGTCAAATAATGTAAAGACCATCTAAGATCTCTGGCATACTTCTGTTCTGATCAGAAGGCTCTGTCAGTGAAGTCAGCCAGTCAGCAGCTGAAGCTGTTTTGGCAATTTTACCATTCATTTAGTGGGAGTGCTACCAGGAACGTGAAAGGTTCTGTGAAGAAAAAGTGGCAGTGGTGGTGCAGGACTCAGAGAAGGGGCTTGTGTACCATCTGTAATGACTGCTTTAACAAATTACCTCTCCTCTCAAAGCGTGCCTTACCTGAATGCAGAAGACCAGATGTTGTACTAGGATCTGAGTGGTTTAGAGGATGAGGTTTAGGTCGAAGATTGTCATAAAAGCTGATCTGCCGGTATTCAGTGTGAATCTTCATGTCTCTTACATATCCTAATAAATGACTGCAAGGCATGTTCACTCACTTTGGGTATGATTTCTCAAGCTTCCTGAAATACTTCTGATTTCCATCCATATTTATGTGTTACATTTTACTCAGCCAATCATTTGGTACATAATAATGGTAAGATAGCTCCATAAATTATTTTCTTTTTACACCCAGTACTCTTCCAGCTTAGCCGTACAGTTAGCAGGACTAGTAAGTAGCGGAATACAGTATTCGTCTGAGCAGTGCCTTAAAAAAGCTGTAGAACCCCAATGGTTTTTTTTCCCCTCCCTCTGTAATTACGGACACGCTTTTCAAATCGATGTCACCTTGTCTGGAGCTTAAACATGCTCTGAATTTCACTGATTGTAAGCTGGCCCCTGTGGCCTCATGTTTCATACATGCACTTCCAACAGTTATTCTCCAAGCCCCCTTTCTTGCAGCTTTTTTTGCATTTGCAGCTTGTGTTCTTTTCCTTACTATTATTTCCCAGGCTGCAACTCATGTTAATACTGTGATGGAAGTCTCAGGCTAATTATCTGTGAGAATAGGTAATAGTTTGGAAAAGAAGAGGGGATAACAGTTACAACAAAAGAGATTACTGCTGTAAGGTTTGCCAACCCCACTTTGCTGAAGTGAATGGCATTCTTTCACTTCCTGAGGCAAGCACTGAGGTGTCAGTAAAATGTATAAAGGAAGGTGTTCATGGTTCCTGACTTTCCCTTCTTACAAGGATGAGTATGTTTACAACTGGGACAGGGTTCTCCATTCCAGAAAGGATAAAAGTGTTTAAGAATGAACACTGCATATTCATGTTCATGCCTGTAGGTGTCTCTTGCGTTAGTAGAAAAGACCATAACATAGCAAACGTTACAAAATATATGCTGCCAGATGATTATCCGGTTGGAAATCACTTTGCTTCTCTAATAAAAATGTTGTGCTGGGCTTAAGGTACAGTTGTCACCTGTTCAAGAGAATGCCTCCGAATAAGCCAAGAAACTAGAGGTTTAGATCTGCTGAGTCCGGATGCTGTCCCTTTAGAGCCAAAAGAGATGTGCCCTATCAAGTCTAATTTTCTACTTCTGAAGTCCAAGGATAGCAGCTGATGACTGAATGAATGCCTGAAGTAGTTTGGGGGCAAAATGACTTTCCAGAAGAAGGTACAAGAATGCTAGGCTGCTGTCCTGTTAGAAGGGACAGGAACAAAAGCCGTGCTGGTACATCTCAATCAAACTTTTTATCTGTGGTTTTTCTTTGAAAAAAATAATACTTACAAGCTTTTATTTTTTTTTAGTAACCTCTTCTCTTTTATAGTGTGGTAAGCTGGGAGCTTATTTAGTGAGGTGACTCAAGTCAGCATAATTTGAATGTTAATGCAAGTTAAAGCTGGTTGCAACAATCCTGCTCTGTGGTCCTATAAATACAGCTATATCTAAAACATAGAAATTATTGGAGAAAAAATGCTTGTTTTTCAGTTCACTATAGTAATTAATTTTAACTTAAAATCACCTGAAATATTTTCTTATTCATTTATTGTGTAGGAAGGCACATTTTTCAGGTGTTGAAAATGATGGAAGATGTCCTATATTCTATATACAATACCATATTGGACGATTCTCTGCCTTGTAAATTGGTGAGAAGCAGGGGGGTACAATCATATCCCGTTGCAATTAAAATGTTTGAATATAAAGAAAATTAGTAAAATGACTACATTGGCACTGTGGTCTGAATTCCCAAAGGATTTGGTACAGTAGTTTTAAATGAATTATAAATGTAGGGCTAAGACTGAGGTTTGAGAGTTTCAAGAGATAGGGAAGAATGTAAGAAAGTTTGATGGAAAGTAAACTTCAAGTTCAGCTAGGGCATAGAGGGTAATACGCTTATGGGTATTTTTTGCTCTTTATATCACGGGTCAAATTTTTTTTCCTAAAACTTATGTACAAGAAGACATAAAATGGATCCTTTGAAGTGAAGTTGTTGTTGTCTGCAGTTAGTTAAAAATAGGCCTAAAATACAGCTGGGTGATTTTTCTCATTGCCAAGACAAAAAATAATTTCCTCTGCCAAGTCACTTGGAAGTTATCGATGTATTCTAATATATTTTTTCCTCTCTCTTTTTTAAAAAAGTACCATCTTCAGCCAGAGCAACTGAGTTTTAGTTGTAAGCGCATGTTAGTACTTACCAGGCAAGCACTGGTTCATAATCTTAACTTTTTTACCTGTTTATTGAAGAGAACACATATGAAACAACTTTCAGTTTTTGTAATAAACACAGAAGTAGGGACGGCAGCATTAGTAATTGCTTTAAGGTTTGCATTACTTCAGATTGGGGTAATATCATGAAGTATCCTTTTGGCAGAAATAATATAACTAAGCATCAAGTGAATGCATAGTATAAAGCACTGAAGAGTAATCAAGTACACATTATATACATTTCAACTGTCTGTAATCACAAAGGCATTCAACGGGAGATTTGAAAGTTCAGAGCACTTTTTAATCCTGCGTTTCAAGTGCAGGACCCTTGGATATTTGTGTAGTGAAGGCTGAAATCACAATGCATCTTATTTATGCATTTGTGGTTTAGAAAGAAAAATTCTTTAGTCTTCTTATGATTGCCAAAGTTTCTAAGGTTTTAAATCTAAGTAACATTGCTACCACAGCAGAAAATCAAGTAAAAGTGATACAGCATCCATCTGTAAAGGAATTTTAGATAGAAAAGGAATGTGCTATCCATAATGTACAGAATAATACCAAAATACTGATTTGGAATAATCAAGACAAATGCACTGGCTCTCCCCAGAGTTTCCTTTAACATAAATTCGATGATGGGTCTTATTCTGATGCCTGAACACTGTGGTCACACAGAACCTTAAAAGCGATAAGCAGCTGATGCAAGAACCGGTGTCACAGTGGTAGAATAGACAAGTTTGAGACAAAATCGGTGGTTGCTGGTTGTGTAGCGGTCACGAAGGTCAGTGTAATGTTGAAAAATGTGTAATGTAAAGCAAAATAGAAGTTTTGGTTCTTTCTTGATTTTGCTTCTCAAAAGGCCTCTAAGGGATGATCTGTTTATTTTGCTCTGCGTAGCTGTCATGAACTTACCTGTCTTCTTCTCCTGTGCTGAAAATTTGTGCGTGCACCTCTTCTGACATCTATTAGCTGAGGGTCACATCCTACAGCTTTGATAAAATCTTTGGGGATGAGTGGAGTTTTAGCTCAGTAAAAATGGAGTTTTGGCTTCAAGATTTGTCATTAAATGCTTGAATGATATTAAACCAGATTCTTTGTAATTCTCAATGTTCAGATAAGTTTTTAAAACCAGCATATTAATAATGATAGCCTATCTTTTGGACAATCTTTGAAAGATTCACAGCTTTTAGTGAGTTTACATTTGATTGTAACTCATGTTTATGTTGACACCTTTAATTTTGAGTATGTAGGCGTCTGTAGCTCATCTCGGGCATTTATGGTTTGGACAGATGGATGCATAGAGTGGTGGAGTTAGCCTCTGTCCTTGGTTATGGCGTATCCAGACCTATGCTCTGGAGTGTTTCCTGAGTGCGCTGAATCCCAAAGAATGTGAGTGCTGGTTACTATGGACATAACTTGCCTATAATCTACTGTGACTGTGAGCTAAACCACATGAGGTTAAGAGCTTCTCAGTGTGATCTGAAACAGTCAACACACTGAATGGGGCATTACCTAAATTCACAGTGTATTAGAATGCAGCTGTACACATCTAGCCACATTTCAGGTCCTTCACTGCAAGCTTCAGGAGTTCAGTTCTGTCTGCTTGGGGTGTGCTGGCCTAAACGCTTTCCTGTATATTAAGAAATGTACCAGGTGTCTTCCACTCATCTCCAAAAGGCCACCAGAAAAAGTGTTTGATGCTTGAGGTAGAAAATGTATGAGAGCCAGGTTCAATTCGTTTCCCTAATCTGCTAAGAAAGTTTTCTAATGATCAGTCACATAAATTATTTTTGCTGAGATTTATTTTTATACTTCGTGCAATGCCTGTTCTACTACACACAGAACTGAAGATTCATTAGAGTGGAAAGAGGTCAAGTAACATTATTCTGACAGCTGGGGAGGTACCTGTATTCCCATCTGTGCTTCCAGGACTGTTTCTGTACTGTGATTTCAAGGACTGAGGCATCAACATTTAAAATGTAAAGCTTTTTTTTTTTTTTTCTCCTTATGGCGAACCCCATGTTTGCTAGAAGTGAAATTTTATTTGGGTAAATGAATATATTAATATAGATGGAAAGATGTCTTAAGTGTCATTGCTCTGATCCGAGGTAAAAGAAAACAGTGCGTCTTTTGTTGTGAGAAGATGAGAACAGAGTTTGTGTAACTGAAATTGTTGTTAGAGGTTACTGCCTCTTTGAAGGTTGTTCAATAAGAATGGCACAGTGAGGTGAAGGTTTCTAGCCTCTGTCCAGGGGGCCTTCAAGTAAAGGGAGTTTTCTCAGTTCAGGATGATGCCTCTTACAGAATTTTAAGTAGTTTTGCTGTGCAAAATATTCCTGTTACTGAAATAGTTGTTAGCATTTTAACCACTTTTTATCTACCAAATGTGGTGGTTTTTTTAAAGCAACAAGATTTGTCTTCAAAACATTTTTCTTTTAATCATCAGCCGTGGATCTGCGGGTGTGGTCTTCCTTACACATCACTGCTAGTGTGCTGGAGGCAACGCACAAATGTCAGACTTAAGTACTTCTGTTTTGAGAATATTCTCCAAGTGGCATTTGTGGCTCTTGGAAAAAGAAGGTAATTGTAACGTAGACAAAGACATCCTTTAATGAACTGTGCCCATTACCCACAAATGTAAGAATAAATTAAGCAAGACAGTATTTTAATTGCACAAGAGAGCAGATACAGAGTATAAGGCTTATGAGGAGGAAAGGTGATTTCCTTCCCTCCGCAGCTTTTTCTAAGATGAGGACAAACCAGAAAGTTAGTAGTTATTCTCGCAGAAATACCATCACAGAAAAGAGTGCTCATGTGGCAGCAGACAAATCTTTAGCATGAAAAAGAAAATCAAAGCCTGTAAAATATTAAGCATTAGCATTTGAGCCAGATGTTGTAAGATTAATTATCCTTATGAATCCTGTTTTTAAGGTTTTACAAGCTAAGTCTACAGGTTTTGCACAGTTAACAGTTCTAGTTCGATGCGTTCAGTTCAGTGGTTACACAGGGTTAGCCTGATCCTGCAGGAGACAATCACACATTCCAAATAAAAGACCAAATGCCTTGAAGTAGATCACTTGGAGATAAACAGTATTAAAATGGAAGCACATCTGCCAAGTATCAGCTGTCAAAGCCCTGCAGCTATCTGAAACCAATCGAGTGTTAGAATAATCCCTTGTAGTGCACTTCATCTTTAAGTCTTTGTAATCATCCAGCCAATTTCATGAGCTACAAAGAAGAGCATACGTATGTGTTTGTGATTATAATAATGCTTTAAGTGAAATCAGAATAGACACGTAAGCTGCAGCTATGAATTTTAGCACCTTATTTGATCATTATTCCCTGATTTCCCATTAATTCATAATTTCCTATGGCAGATAAAAACATTTATTCATTCTTGATCTAGCTGAGAATTAAGAAAATTTGATGTAAACAGTCTAAACCTCTTACGCAAGTACATACAGACTTAAATGATTTCAACAGATGCATTGTTGCACTTTTGTCCTTTAAAAATATTTGTATAAAACTCTTTGAGGAGGACAGGACAAGCTGTTTGCTAAGGTCCAAAGTCTAATTTTCAGCTTATCTAGTTGTCAGCTCAAATATCTGCTGTACTTGTGAGGGCCTGAAAAGTTAGATGACTGCCTTGTACTCTGTCATGGTCACTGGATGAAACTGAAAGCATTCTCTGGTGGTTACAGAAAAGGTTGATGGTGAGAACTGGAAGACTGTCCCATGAAACTGGAAGGCAGTTCATGTGACGTAAGAAAAGCCACTTCACGATGCCTCTTGTTCTTCTTTTCTGACCTCTTCCCTCCCCCTTCATGCATTGTCAAATTATTTTGATACCGATTGAGCAGAAACTGACCTGTTTTATAAACTAGTTCTGGCTTGTTTGGGTATTCATAGAGCACGTGGGCGCTGTGTTGTACAAACTAGTTGCCTTTCTTATGCTACCCAAAGACGAAGCTTCAGGCCATTGGATTTTCAAGTGGGGCAGAATTCTGGTGGGGTGGAGGAGATGCAGGAGAGAAGCTGAATGAAGTCTAGGCCATGTCCCTCAGAACATCATAGATGCTACTGAAGTTCAAGAATGTACTTACTAAGTATCGATGCCTAGAATTGTATCTAGCCTTTGCCTTTGTTTTTCCGGTTTTCAGCATAAGCACAAACTTCTCTACATGAATAGACTATTTATCCTGATACGCAGATACTGCATTGGCTGCAGTTTTTAAAAGTTTCATGAACAGAAATGACCATTTAAGTGCTCGGATTTGATCTTTCACTTAAGTTATTTAATTTCAGTCAGCCACTATGTGTTGGAGTAACACATGTTTACCACAACATAATTTTCAGAGAAATGCAAACTCTTGGTTTAGAGGTATTAAGGGATGGAGAGTCTATTAATGCCCTTGGTAGTTTGTAGCTCTAGTGGTTAGCTAGCTTCATGAAGATTTATGTCAGATTTTCAAAAGAAGAATTTGCTATTGTAATACTTTCCTGTTATGCTTTCTGTGTGTCACCGTTTAAAGCAGGGCGGCAATAAACGGAGTGACAGACGCTCTCTATTAAACCCCACCCTCCCACCAGAGGAAGGGAAAAGGAGCAAAAGGGAGAGAGACTTACAAATTGAATATAAAAAGTTCTACTAATAACAGTCATGATACTAATGATATTAATAATAAGAGAAGTAATGCAAAACATTCAAAACCGACACTGAGTTTCCCTGAGTTGGGTGCCGGGTGCTGGCGTCCCACCAACAGCTGCCAGGCAGCACCAGGCAGTCCCGGACTGGCCTCGGCGGTGGGCAGGAACTGGACTCAGGGATGCACAGATCGGGATCTGGATCAGAATGGCAGGCAGGACAACGAGCAGGGTCCTCTTCAGAAGGCAGCCATGGATGAAGAGACCCTCGTAATCCCCCAGCTTTAAACTGAGTATGACGTGCGTGGCATGGAATACCGCGCTGGTCAAGATCAGGTCACCTGTCCTGCCCACCCCTCCCTGCAAGTGCAACCCTTTGTGACTCCTCACTTGCGGGACCTGAGAGGTCTGTTAGCTCAGTATAGCTACCAACATCAGATGTTATCATCTGTGGAGTGGGCAGTGTCTGTAAAATATGCAGCCAGCTTCAGAAAAATGCAGTTACTTGGAAGAACTTAGCTGTAAGGAAGATTCAGTAAAAGAGAATCGGTTCTGTTATAACCAAAACCAGGACACTGTGCTAGAAGAACACCCTAGTGCCTTGACAGGGAGAAATAGTTTTATATATATTGTAATCAGATAACCTCTCAATCTTCTTGATTAACTGATCAAACTAAACCTTTTAATTGTACAGGTCATACAGAGGCATTTTCATCAGTTTAATTTGTATTATTCTTCACTTTCTTCTCCAGTCCTTTCAATGACCCCTTTTCAGTTTGATCTCTCTAAGCGGTATTTAAATACCAAGAATATTTCTGAAAGCCTTCCACCAAAATAGTATTCTCCAGTATTTTTTATTCTCTTTTACATCCAAGATTTTTATATTAGCTCTTCCTGCCACAACATATCACTCTCAACTGACTATATGTTTAATCATGACTCCTAAAATCCTCTGTCACTGTTTTTCCAAGATACATTCTCCATTCTGCAGGAAAGATCAGAATTCAGTATGTTTTAATGAGTTATTCTTCTTTTGGCTGTAATAAAAGACATTTATACCTCGGAAAAAAATCACAATCAGTATTTCTTCTTGTTCCCCTTGTATCTAAAAATTTTGCCAATTCCAGTCATCAACAAGCTTTATAAAGTCATTATAATGCTTAATTCCAGCTCATTAATGCAAATAATGTTAGCTGTCCCACAAACTGTCCCCTTGCTACTGAAGATGTCAGCCATTTCTTTACATGTGCTTTGTTTCTGCCCTGTCTTATTTTTTAACTGAAAATATTAATCAAGATGGCATTGTAGAAACCGTATCTACTGTTACTTTTTCAAAGTGAAAATTTAGATCTGTGAAGACAATCAAAGTAGTTCAGTAATACCTCTTCTTGGTAAAGTCTTGTTGCCTGACATTTGGGACCAGCTCAAGCTTGGTCAGTACAAACAGGAAATGTCGTAATAGACTCATCAGTAGTTTCAGCAAGTGGAAGAATAATGAGGTAGACTAAACCAAAAATTGTACAAATCTTTCATCTAGATTTAATCGGTCTTCTCAGTGTAAGGAGAGCACAGACATCTTACTCTGCTGTTGTTTCTTCTGGCTTTTGTTGTATAACACCACAACAGAATTTCAGTTTCAACAGCTGCTAATCAGGCATGATATACTTCAGAATTTATGCTTACATTTATAATTTTTTTTTTGCCATAATTTGCTAAAGCAATTTGCAGTATGAACCAAAAGCTGGTCTAATAACTAGACCACAAGTGGTGTGAACAAAGTAGCTACATAGTCTAAAGCCTGATGAGGCAGGGAGAAACTTACTTTGAGTACTTTGTTGGGTTGTACCAATAACTTGTTTTTCATTTTAGATTCCAAGTACACATGTACAAAACATGACCTGGGAGATAATCTTTGCTGATGTTGCATTTTGTAGAATATTATGCGCTAAGTGGACATGCAGTCATTACGTTTACAATTGTTAAGTGTCTTACGAGGCTGCAGGCTTAAATGTAAATTATGGATTAGACTGTATGGATTAAATTTCATTGTGAATCTTAACATTTTCTAAGTGTGAATCATAGAATCTTAGAATCATAGAAAGTTTTGGGTGGGAAGGGACCCCTAGAGGTCATCTAGTCCAACCCCCCCGCCGCAAGCAGGGACACTGCTAAATAGATCAGGTTGCTCAGAACCCTGTCCAACCTGGTCTTGAATGTTTCCAGGGATGGGGCCTCCACTACCTCTCTGGGCAACCCGTTCCAGTGTTTCACCACCCTCATTGTAAAGAATTTCTTC
>Ga0065711_1002144_pt1 | contig 53522 bp, 36 predicted proteins | sample Hoacrofraction12_FD_59098 | JGI IMG/M metagenome (GOLD analysis project Ga0065711, IMG submission 59098) | Hoatzin crop microbial communities from Cojedes, Venezuela - Epithelial fraction 12 v2 (version 2) | ecosystem: Host-associated > Birds > Digestive system > Esophagus > Crop | place...
GGGGGGAAGTCAGTATGTTAACAAAGCCACTCTTTCTTTACACCTGCTGTAGCAAACAGAAACCTTCAGGAGGTGTTTAAACGCAGATCCCTTCGCTTCTCCCCGAACCCTGGCTTATTCACTCTGTGGCTGTTGAAACGTGAAACGTTTCCTCTTCGTTTGCAAGCATGTGTTTCTGTCTCCACTTCACCGCCCTGCCCGCAGTCATTTGTCCCCGGGCGGAGGGAATGAGGAACGCAGCGGGGTTTTTTGGCAGTCTTGACAGGTGTAAGCAGCTGAACCAAGAATTATGTTTCTCATGTTCCTGTAGTGCAACCTCGGGCGCCCGCTCTCGCTTCACAGCCGCTAAGGTCGACGTCTCTCACACGCGAGACGGAGACTGAAGATTGGTTTTCCCCAGCTACAACAAAAGCTGGATTCTGCCGAGCGTTCCCCGAGTAGTACTTTCTCTTGACATACTACTTGCTAGTACTTACTCCTGGATTACTTACACTACTGTGCGTGAATTCAGCGAGCCTGCTGCAGAGCAAGGTTTTGCTCCGGGTGAGGAGGTGCAACAGAAGGCGGCTCGAAGCGAAGCGAAGTTGTGCCCTGGGCACAGCGCCGGCCGTGGCAGAGACACTGTGCTGGGGGTGCCGAGCTGCACGGCCCCAGCAGGAGTAAGTGTCTCCCAAAGTACCAGCATCCCGAGACTGTTGCGCCCCATCCCGGCATAGCTTTTACCAGCTGCGTGTACAGGTGAGGAGGAACCGCTGGCCCCACCTCAGCACTTCTCACTCGCCTCTTCAAGCTCCTGCAGCTTCTAGAGAGGCAGAGCTCACAGTGAGCTCAGCAGCTTCTCCATGGTCTCACTTGCTTCCACCACACGGCTGTATTCAGTTATTACTGGAGACTCTGTTTGCCCAGCAAAAGCAAAAAAAAAAAATGGTGAATTAACTAGCTGTCCCACTAAAAGCCCAGAGCTATACTCCTGAAGTGCACAAAGCTGTCTCTCTCAGTGGCAGCATAGGAGAAACCAAGTGGTAGGTATGGAAATGTCACCTGGGGGAGCAGTTCCAAAGCAGTTCTTCTGTGGTGCCTTGGTTCCCCCCCAGCCAGCTCGTTTCTGTAACCGCCTACCTGGAGTACCTTTGATTCCACTGTCAGCTCAAACACCGTGTTATCCTGGTTCAGAGCAATTTCACTTGCCTTCGTGTCACAGTTCATTGACGAGGACAAGGCAATCTTCCTTCAACCTCGCCAAAAACTAACAGACATTTAGAGTCAAAACAGCTTGCCTTCCTCAACAACTTCACCAGTTACATGTGTCAAAGCAACTTTATTACTCCAGCTAAACACACTCCTATCCTAACAGCGCCTCAGCAATCTTTCTTACTCACTGCTTAACAAACTGCAAGTAGATGCCGTGTCTGTCAAGGGTAAATCACCCACGGGTTGCTCAGCCTCTTACCTGTAGAGGATTCCAACATACAGAGAACTCGCAGGGTCTTTTCAAGACTTTGCTCTCACTGGTTTTAATAAAAGTAGTAAATTCGTCCTGTGTAGGCATCGAAATACAGCCGCCCAAGGTCAGGGCTGCAAGTTTTTCTGGGGTTTGAGGGAGGGAGGCTCCAATTCTCCATCCTGTGAACACATGGGTTAGGTGTAGTCGGGCATGGAGAAAACTGCCCCATCCACCTTCCCTGAGCAGGGCCTTTGCAGAGCCGAGGAGCTCCTCTTCATTAGGTGCTTTGTATCCTGTACTTCCCTGGCTGTAGTTCTGCATCTTCCCTGGTTACACAGGGAAGTGGTCAAACCCTGTGAGTGAGAAACATGTTAGTGGGGGCTTTAAGAAATGGGAGAGAGAGCTGAAATGAAATGGTGAGTCCAATCTTAAAGTGTTTTCCTGAATAGCCCACAAAGCGAATGGCTCACCGTCCATAAAACGCCCTCTTGATAGCACTCTGGGCATTCATTTTTTTTATTATTGCATTGTTTGTGGTTGAATAATGAAATGTTGAGTCTATTTTTCCTTAGACACATCTTGCTTTTCAGAGCTAAGTAAGAAAATTCTTCATTCTAATTTCTAATTGCTTGCTGTCAGTCCGCACCATTTATTCAGTCATTATCTGGCACGCCAAAAGGTATTTTCTCATAGGCATTTATTATTATTTTTGTGCTGATTTATTTAAGGAGCAGCTAGGTGAAAGTTCTTTCTTGATTCATTGGTCTAACTGGCAGTAGACTTTGTTTTTCGGTTGAGTTTTTCTCCTTCCTTCCCCAAATACAAATCACAAATAGTTCCCAGCACTTTGTTAAAGACTGAAAGCAAAGCATAACTCAGACCAGTTTTCTTCCTGGTGAAATGTTGCAGAGTACAGCATCATCAATCACAGTTTTCCTCATATTCTGGTAGCACAGATTCATTCTGCCTAGCGCATAAGGCAACTCCGGGATGCCTGAAGCTCTGGATTTCTGACTCAGTCCATGAATCTAGACTCTATCCAGACTTTTTTCCTCTCTTAAATGTTAGAATAAACATTAGATACCTACATATTAAAACATATTGAGACATCGACGTATTACTGAATTTGGATTTTAAGCTTCCTACATGTAAGTGTACGTTTCGGAATCCTTTGGAAGATCAAGTGATACAGTTGCTTTATAGAAGTCCATGCCAGGTACTAAATAATGAGGTCAAAAGAAGTAGTCCAGTACATGAAATGATGTTTTCAAAATAATATTTTTTAAAAGCAGCATTACTGTGGATGGATTGTTTTGGGGTGGAGCATGTGTGGGTTGTAGGTGCTTTGAGGAGGGGAGAAATTGTGCAAAGTCCTTCCCTCTGTACAGCTGTGCGAGGGTTACAGGTGTTTTGGGCACGGTGTATAGGTGTGAGAAGGACTGTTCATCCTTCCCTTATCCCTGAAGTATCCTGTTAAATGACTGGTATTCCTGTAGACTGACAGCTCCACCCAAAGGGACGGGGCATGCTCTTCTCCGCTGTTATCTCAAAGAGATAAGGCACAGCCCTGCAGTGAGATGGGCTCTGAACCCACGTGAAGAGAGGCCACATAATAAGAGATGTAATGTTCAGTATTTTCTGCAAGCTAACTAGCTCCTGGCAGCTGTGCCCTCCTTGCTTAGGATGACGCCTGGGGTTAGACCCCCTTCTCTCTGGGTCCTCTGTAGGGACCCAGCATACCCAGCACATCATTTCTGCTTATGCTCCACAACCCACCATAGCCACTCGCTTCTAAAATCTCCTCTGGCTCTGTGTTGTAGTCTTGTGAGAAAATCTGGAGGTGCAGATGTGCTGAAGGCGGTAATTCAGTGGAAGTGATGTGCAAAAGGCAGGCAGACAACTCAGCAAGTGCATGGTCAGATGTTGGATTGTGCTGCAAGAAGCCAGGGAATGAGCTTGCCCAAGAGCAGGCACTTAATGTGGTGATTTGGCAAGAAATTCCACAAATAACTGAGCTGATCTGAAGGCTTTAAGGGGCAAATGTATTTGCTCTGTCTTCTTCATTGATACATTTCAGGATATGAATTTGAACTGCAGTGCTGGCGCTCTGCTCTCCATGAATGCAATTTCACTGTCTATACAGCCAACATAGACCAAAAGGCGACAGTCAAACCACAGTGTGCACCTATCAGCATCAGTGTTGTGTTTTCTCAGGGCTCTGCAATGCTCTGAGGCTTGTACAGGCAGCTCTTGCAGAGGGTTCAAATTAGGGGGCAGTTGCCTCCAGAGTTGACCTTCTTGGAAGTCAAGAAAAACCCCGAACACAAACCAAACAAGAAAGCAGTTGAGACAGCAAGCATTATTATTAAGCTGCAGTGTCAGGTGATTTGTCTTTGCCAGCCTGTATGCGGTCTGCAGCCAGTGTGAGAGTCTCTTTCAGCTTGGTCTGCTGCAGCCAGATCTGATTCCTTAGCCGTGTGTGATGTTCTGATCAATGCGCCAGTGGATATGCAAAAGTTATTTTCTCACCGTAGTAGTCTCAATAAAGAACGGGGAGCTAGAGGCTCCGAGCTTAGCAAGTCAATTGTCAGCGTGTTTCTGTGGAGATCCAATAGTGATTTTCCTCAGATGAGGACGTGGCACCATAGCAATGTTTTCTACTTGCTGTAGCTTCATGGGACTATTAAGTTCTTTGGGTACCGCTGATGGAAATTTCCTAAATGTGTGGGCATAGGTTGGGTGCTCGAGCAGGAAAGTAATCTAAATCACAGCTTGCCTTCTCGTGGTTGAGAGCAACAATGGGACGCTTTGCTTGGAGTACATCCATGTAATTGCGCGGGTATCTTGAGGTGTCCCTGTTGAAAGGTCGCGATGAAATAATTTTGATTCCAGATTTCTTGGGTTTTTATTCTAGAAGGTGGGAGGGAGGAACCCCAGTGCTTTAAATAAAGCCCTTTCTAAAAGAAAAAAAAGTTTTCTGAAAATATTATTTTAATCAGTCTCGGTACTGCTTAGGGTTTACCTGCCCCAGCAGGGTTATGCCAGACCCAGAAAGCAAAGCTGTTGCTGCACTTCAGTCATCTAAACTGAGTGATTTCTACAGAGCACATTAGCTCAGATTACTCAATTTAAGAGTTTCAGAGGTTTCTTAAATATTAAACCCTGTCTGAAACCCTGTGTTTCAAAACACTGACATCGATACAGTGGAGATCTAATTGTTTTATGGCTGGAGTTAGTAAGTGCTCCTTACTCATTGCTAAAAAAAGTGCTAATACCTTGATAACAAATAAAGCTCCCCTGCGATTCGTCAATGAACTTCAAACTTTCTGAGCCAGTCCCACTGCAGCTTCCTCCCTTTTAGAAATGATGGGCCAAATGCTCACATTCATTCTCAAGTCTTAGGCAGGCAAATTTAATCAAGGCAGAAACAGCAATTAGGAGAAATTTGCCCACATGAGAACTGGATGAGAAATTGATTCAATAAGTTTCGGTTAAAAGAAAACTGCATAAAATCCTTTTGGTTATTCATTATTGAATATTCTGTCATCTTTGCTCCGATTGAGTATTGTGCAAGCAATATATTTTTCTTATGAGGGTAAATAAAAAATACAGTGTCACTCGTGCTCAACACGTATGGAGTCGAATCTACTTTAAGCCTTTGATGATGGAAATGACTGCGGTGTAAAGATCTTCAATTCAAATGATGATTTTAATGGGGAGTGGGGGAAAAAGTTGTGTGATAAAATGGTTTGTTCATTTACAAAAACTGCTACTGGCAGAGCTGCGAGGACCAGGAAAATATCAGGTAAAATCAAAAGCTCAAAACGATCTTGATGAAGTGGCAAAGTTGTTCAGTATCATTAAATTTAAAAGTAGTCAAGAGAAATGCCTACTAAGGAACTAATAGTTAAATGCAGAAACAGAAAATGAGAAATAACTGGTTAGTCAGCAGTCCTGTCACCCTAAATTTCTGTTACAGTTACTTAAAATTAGGTCTTTATGCCTACGTGAATAAATTAGAAGAGGTGCCTGAGCTAAAAGATACTTAAGAATTTGCTTCTTTCAGCTGGAACTTTTTGAAATAAGGGACTTGGGAAGGCTTATTTAAACCATTTAAAAGTTGAGGTGTATTGGTCAGGCTTTTTTCATTAAATCGTAACTGTAGCAGTTTGCACAGAAATCCGGGAAAAAATGGCCAAACAATGTAAAAGTTCTTGCCCTGTATGTTTAGGTCCTTTTTGCCCTACGGGTCCATCTTTATAGGCTGACTCTTGGTAAAGCAGAAGAGCTAAGACAACTATCAAGAAATAGATGTTCACTGAATACCTGCACAAATGTCAGTGGCAGAAAAAAATGCTGCAAGTCTATTGCCTTATCCAGTCAAAAGATAAGTCAGTGATTTAACCATTTGGCAGCCTTTCCCACCTGTAAGGCTTAGAAAGCCCAGGAGCGACATCTTGTATTATCAGACTTCACGTGTGGGTAAATATGACATACACCCAAGATCACTTGTGAAATTCAGATAATGCTATTTCTTAGCCTGAAAGGAGCAGTATCGTGAGATGTGCTGGCACTGGAATGGCGGTACGCATGCAAGTGTTCTTCGAAGCCCATGATGTCTCAAGAATATAACCAAATTTAGATCAGTTTTTCTTTTTCCCTTACAGCTCAGAAGAAAATTTTGCACAACCTGGGGTCTATTCAGGCATCTGAAATGCAACTGCAAGTTTCAATAAACAGCGAAAGCAGGTGTGGATGCTAATGTTTGAAACATTCTGTTTGAAATGACAGGGCATAAGCTTCTTCCTGTTAGGGTGTTGCTTAGATACACAATTATCCACACAAAAAGAAAACATTCTCAAAAACATAGAAGTAAAAGAGTGGAGGCAGCTTTAAGGAGAGAAAAATTAAGATTGCAAGAGAAGTCAACATTTGGAACAATGTTCACCTGGAATCATCAGCTGCATGAGGACCGTAGGAAGGTCAGAGGAGGTGGCAGTGTACAACTTCAGATGTTGGACACATCTCAAGAGAGGGAAGGAAGTGGCTGCTCTTAGGGTCCATGAGCTGTGCCTCCACGTTTACCCCTGGTTGTTGAGACAGACTTTGTGTATTTCTCGATTATCATGCTTTTGTTTTCTGCAGATTTTCGAAAATAGTTATGCTAAATTCAGAGAAGATTCCTCTGTCTGATAGTGTCTCAGAAACCTCAGTGTTTTAGCTGAGGTTCGGCAATGCGTTAAGCCAAGGCAGGTGCTTCTGCACACAACCTCAGATGTGAGCAAGGGTTTGATACAGCCCCAATGGCTGTTGAGGCAGGATTTTAAAGGCCATTAGCCTCCAGCACAAGGAAGTGTTTATCCGCAGTAATGTAACTTAAACAACAGAGGAGCTTGTGGGCTATATTTTTCCATTATTAACACCACCACCATTTCAGAAAAGATTACAGCAACAGTGTTTTCTCCCAGCTATTAGGATAAGGCAAGAAAACACCAAAGATAGGACTCTATGATCGTCAGCTGTGGAGACAGCCCTGAGAGGCAGCTCTGGACTAGCTTAGGTCAATTCACAAGGAGACAGGCTGCAACCAAAAGAAAGAGCATCCTGCTTTCATCCCCTTTTTCTGGAAGTTTTCCTGTGCGAGGTGGTTTAGTGCTAATTTAGCCAACACTAACTCGGATTCTTTCCATTTTAACAAGCCGTTAGAGCACCCCAGCTGTGCCAAGGGGCAGAGAAACTGACAAAACGAGAGGCCATTTAGTATCATCTTGCTTAAGATTTGCCCAAGAAAGGTAGCATAAAATGAAGAAAATAGTTTCAGTCTTGATTTTTATGACTTTAAACAGGAGTCTGGCCCCGAGAGTTTAGCAGAGCAGATTTTATTATTTATAAGAGCAGTAAAACCCGAAGCACTGGAAGAAAGTTTATTTGTGAACAATATGCTAATGGAGAAGTTGAGGAAGACTGTTAACGCCACAGGATATCTCCGTCCGTTTACAGTTGAGTCAGCAAGAATAATGCCAGCTTGTAGGTCCTGACTTTCTGTGTGCAGTTTGAATTCATACTCCTCTGATTTTCATATTTCTCTGAACTTTGTTGTCCGATGTCTCCTTTTAGGAAAGGGCCCCTGTCCCTCGTTCGAAACTGTGTCCTGATGCAAAAGGATTAACCGGAAAGCCCAGACATAAGCTTGCCAAAGATTCCCAGCCTCAAGCCTGTGACCCTCCCCATATATTCCCACTTCAGGCGGGCTGCTTAGCAAGACCGCTGGCCAGAGCTGCTGCTTAGCTGGCGACGCTGGTGGCTTGGCACAAGCCAGTCCCCATTTGCTTGTACGAGGTGCATAGGCAAGGAGCCAGCCCCAGCCAGGGAACTGTAAAACTGATTTAGAGACACTTCTGCTTCTTCTTTGTCTGAGTTCTGCGCCAAAGCAGCTTGGCCAGACCAGATGATCAGCCTCCTTCTGTATTTATTGGGCTACGTGTTTACGATAATGGCATTTAGTAGTGAGCAGGGGTGGGGTTTTTTTGCTTTGTCTATGGTATGCACTTCTCACGCTGTACACAGCAAGGGCACCATGCAAGTACCACTCAGCAAAAAAGCTTGCCTGCTTCTGGTAAATGAATAGAGCAAGAGTACTGCTGCTGCTGGTGAAGCTGAAGCCCCAGCGTTTCTCTTTTTGAGGGTCGTTTATCATGCACATTTACCAAAGTTAGGCCACTTGAGCTGATAAATGTGCCTGCTGAGTAGCCACTAGCAATTGAAGCTCTTTCTTGGAAAGCTCCACTAGAAGGTGTCAGCGTAGAACACCGCACTTGGGAAACCTGCTGCAAGGAGGAGAAGGTAAACGTACAGAAGCAGCCAAATTTTGAGGAGGTTATTCCTCTCCCCTTTCCTGGGGCATCTTAGGAGGCTACCCCTAATGCCTTAGACCCCTGCCAAGGTGGTAACACTTGAGGTTTCTCAGAAGAAACTTCACCCTTACTGCTTTCAGGTCAGGCATATCCTTCATCTTTAATACGTTGTTCCAGCTCTGTCAGACAGGACACTTTCTCTGTAGGACATGGGGTCTCCTCGTCACCTGCCTGCTGACGTGGCCAGGTATTAGCCGCACATGGCAGCACCTCCATGTGCAAGTACACTGCACGCAGGGTCAGGCTTCATATTCCCATCTTCAGGGGGTTTCACGAGACAGAGGTTTCTTTGCAGCTTCTTAGCCCTGAACTGGCTGCCCTGTCCCCTTCCTAGCAGAGGAGATCCTTCACCACCGTCTGTGTTCCAAAATTTCCTCTCCAGAGCACCCAAGTCCTCTCTTCAACGCAAGGATCACAGCCGCCAGCACCTCTGGTTACCTCCACAGCCCTCTCCATCACCCCGCTCCCCACTGCAGGTGCCTCCAGCCCCATCCCCATGGGGGCAGCCCCTCATGGCATCCCGCTGCTCTTCAGGGATGCCCCTGGGGGCACAAGCCCCTTGCCCACGAGCAGAAATCGCAGGTTGCCAGAGGAGCCAGGGAGTCCTGGGATCCCTGGCCTGATGGAGCTGCCCTGCTGCCTCCCAGCCCTGGGCACAAGGCCGTGCTGCCCACTCGTGTTTCTTATCCTCATCCGAGTCAATTTTTGGCATCATTTTAGGTTTGTCTTTGCCATTCACCTGTACAAAAAAAATATCGGTACCTCTTGGTCTCTTTATACCCTTCACATGTATCTGGTAACTAACAACTATTTATTAGCTTTACCTTTTAATTATTTATGGTCATGGTTGCCAATTTAATCACTTTTTTTTTGTCAGGGAAGCTTAGGTTATTTTAGGCTGACAACTCAATTAACTCTTTTAAAAAACAGTGTACTTTAAAGAGGAATAAAAATGTGGGCATGACCTTTCAGGCTGCCATTTAAATCACAGCCAGCACAGAAACGCTGAGGGTGATTGATTCTGGTGTTCAGTGATGTAGTATGTAGCAGCATTTCAGATAACCGATAACCTGATCACAGTTGTGTATAAACATAATGCAATTGGTACTGTGGAAAGCCTTTAATAATTGCCTGCAGCTCCTTGAAAGTCCTTGATGTTCAATTAATCATCTTCTGCCTCTGTTCTGCCAGCGTGGCTCCTTTTGAGTAGCAGTTGTCTCAGACACCTGACTAATATTTCACCAGTGGAGATGTAACAAGAAGCAACAGCAATGACCTGGATGGTTTTTAACTCTGTTCGTTGAGTTTATCATGGTGCTCTTTCAGGTCACAGAACAGACTGGGCATCTTTTCCCACAGTCTCTGGTGGATTGGGTGCATGTATGCATGTTTTTATATACCAAACAGTCATAGGAGTTAGGGAAAAAAAGGACCTGGTTTAGCCCACCATGATTCACAAAGCAAAATTACAGGGCCTTTGACCATCTATTTACTGTAGGCTATGTGGAGAACAAGTTCATGTTAGAAGAATGTTATTAAAATTGCAAAAAAAAAGTTAGGAAATGCCAGAAACGGCCTGCTTTTTCATCTTGGAAGTGGTACATAGATTACCAAGTGTAGGTGGGTAGGTAGATTATGGAACTCAGTCCTTAGTTGCATAGTCACTCAGCATTTTCTCCATGGGATATCTGCTCCAGTACATGGGTCACCAAGTAGTCTAAGCTTGTGTGTGATACAGGTTAGACCAGCCCTAAAAACTGCGGTGGTATCTCATACCTTCAGACTTAGCATGGGTCTAACTTAAGTATGTTAATGCACACTGTGCTGGACAGACCACTGCTGTTCAGGCACTGTGTTTCCAGATAGCAGTCTAAATAAGATCAAATGTGATTGTACAGCAGCTTTGATATTAAAGGCTCTGGCAATGGAAACACTCTAAAAAAATGTACTGTTTGAGCCCAAAGCGGGGTATTTTAATAAAGCAGGCTGGCAAAGGTGTTAAAGGGGAAGTAAGTTTTTCATTTGTAGTCTGAAAATGCAAAGCCAGGTGGAAGAACTGCCTTGTAGTATTCTCACTCCCTGGGTAAAGGCACTGGATGCAGCAGAAGGTTTCCATCTGTGGCGGCTTTGTCGGCTCTGAGCTGTGACCCTGTATCCAAGGCAACTGTTTCTGGATGTTAGGTGGTGAGGAGCTATAGAATAAAGGAGAGGTAGTTGTGAAATATACAGGTATGACTCTTACCAGGGGCAATAATTATGAAATGCTGACAGGTGGAAAAGGGGTTGAAGGGAGCACCAGAATACAAATGTGAAATTTTAGTCTTAAAATTGAGAATATGGTAATGTCTTCCTTGGTGCAGTATACATGTTAGTCAATAAAGATCAACCAAGACTATGGAAAGCCATGAACTAAGGCAAGTGTGGAACAGACATAAAACAAAATTGGTTGCTCTTAGTTTGTCTGCCAGTGTTGTGTAACCCACATCTCTTGGGGACCAGCTCTGTAAGAGCTTGGTCTTTATGCCGCAAGAACTTCTTTCCCTCTGGAAGCAGCATTCTGGTTATAGTTTTCTTTATTTCTGAGGAATCATTTTTTAAAAAATTATATTCGAGAATTTTAGTTTCTTTCAATTCCATTAACTATAGCTTCATTATTAAGAGGTAGTAGAGGTGGTGCTACTCTCATGAAATACACTCTGGGATTTAAAATGATTGCTCAGTTATGCTGGCTTGCTGTACGAGCCAAGTCCCGTGGCAGGATGCCTCTGTGAGAAGAGCTGAGGGCCTGGCTGAAAGAAGCAGGGACACACAGTGCCGTGGTAAAGGCTGGAAGACTTTCTTGTATTCGGTTTTCAAGGTGACCAAAACTTTCCTTCATCTCGGGTTAAATATATCTTTACTGTCAACCCCTTTAATCTCCAAATATAGTAAGACAAGGTAATCACCAAACCGACTGGCCTGAGAGGAGAGCTCACGGGTACTAAAGCCGCTGTTCCTTCTTGGTTTCTGGTACCAACCATCTCTTACTTGTAAAAAAATGGGTAAAAGAAAAGAAAGGAAGCCCAACGGGAAGCATATCAGAAGGCAACTGGACAAACACAAGTTTGTCCAGTTGCACTACCTCTTGAATCCATCACCAGCTTAAGTAAATTAAAAGTCCAAATGAGCAGAATAGTAACTACAAAACCTATTACACAAGTCAGGATGACGGACTCATTAATTGCCAGCACTTACCCATGAGACGCTGCTGAAGGATAAATGTTATCTGAGTGTTTTTATCAACTCAGCTCTACTAATTCTGTTTGTTTATGGAGAAGTATCAAACGGCTGAAATTAATGCTGCCATAGAGCTGGTATCTGAAGTGGTGGGGCAGAATTAGCGTGAGAGGGGTTGAAGTATTGTGTCTGAACCACACAGTATTAACTTCAGGGTGCCTGTACCATGTATGTCAGGGCCATGAAAAATGCAGAGCATTGTTGTGCTTCTTTCCTTGTACTGTCTCAGAAGCACAGGCAGTTCTGGATGAATTTATTTCACCCAGGCATCATGATGTACTTAGCCTTGAGCAGGGGCTGAGCTCAGACCTGTTGTGCAGAGCACACCAGGACTAACTTCTCATGGTCCAGGTGGTGCCGAAGGGACAAACACAGCAAGGGAAGACCCTGTATGAAAAGTACATGAGCGCACTTCTCTCTGCTAGCTGTTGACCTGAAGTTACTACGTCTGCCTGGTCTTACTTTTTGCCTGTTTTATGTAAGTCTTAGCACTCTCGTTGATGTATGGCTCCTTTCACCTTGCATAGCTACATACTGAATTTTGGTAGCTATGCTTCAGGAAATCTTACTTATACAAACTGCATCGAGACTGTGAAACTGCACCACCTCTCATGAATGATCGCCAGAAAATACTAAAAAAGCTTCAGTGCATTTACAACTTGATCAAAACTGTCACTATTTTTTTTTTAATTAATAAATGTGTCTAGCCATATGTGTGACAATAAACCCATTTATTTTGGTGATGATGTTCACATGCTTGCTGTGAAGCACATGTTTAAATGCTTTGCTGACAAGGCATGGGCGAACAGATGCCTGCTCCATAATGAGCTGGCCGGGTATCTCTAGCTGGCAACCGCAACAGGCTCTCCAGCTTCTCCTGGGGACCAGGCACTAGTTGATATTCATCATCAAATAAGAAGGCTCCCGCGAGCAGCCAGCCCAGCCCAGATAACGGCTTCACCCACAGAGGAGGAGGAACAGACACAAGCTTTCCATTCCCCCGTGTTAAGCCTGGGACCCCTTTGTGAGATCTGCTCAAAGGTGGTCTTTATGCACGACAAAACAGAGAGACCGTGGGTCCAGAAAACAGAGTCTAATGTCCCCTTTGGTAATTTTTTTATTTTTTTGATAATACTGTGCAAGTTTTTTTGCTGTCTTTTTACAGAAAAGACTGTTTCTATTGTGAAGATACTGATGATGCAGTATGGTCCGAATTGCCGTCACACAGCTGTTTTCCAAGCACACCAAATCTGGAAGCAGGACCACCTCTTTCATCATGCACCTTTGTGTCATTGAAAAGATGTTTCCAAGTTTACTTGTTACAAGCTTTTACATTCTTTTTCAACAGATGCGAAATTCTGTATCAATGAAGTACAAAGGTAACACAAACAAATTACACAGAAAAATACAGCCATTACAAAAATAAATCAATAGATTTCAAGTAGCAATCTCAACTCATTATACACAGGGAATATTTTCCTGTTGCTTTTTAAAGGTGGGTCGTGATAATAAACTGGATTTAATGATTTCATTATGCTCTATGCTAAAAGTAGCTCCTTTTTTCTTTGGAAACTCTCATTGATGTGATCTGATGTTGATATTTACCTCTCTGAATACGTTACTTGCTCTGCATTTTAGATTAGATATGGTTATTCGTTCATGGGACATGAGCAGTCACCTCAACCCCATCAGTACGCTTTTTGATTGAACCACAGAGCATTTTTACAGGGAAGAACAGCAGAACAAGGGCAATACCTACAGAACTAAGTTTCAGAAGTCTTCCTGAGATAGTATGTGAAACATATGTAATTCTTTTTCATAAAATAACTGATATCAGCAAATAACGTGGAGCAAACTTCGTCTATTTATTTGCATGCAAATTTAAGGTCACTCTTGCTGTTATTTAAGCATCTATAGCTACAAGGCATTTCTGCTTATACATATAAAATGTTGTGCACGAGTGACGTCAGAAGACAGTTCTTGTAAAGAAGAGGTGAATTAATATTGCTGCTGGATGTTTCCAGAGTTTCTATACTCCGATTTTTCTATTTAACTGCGGCAGTGTCTTTCCCTGCTGAAATTGCAAGGTCCTGGTGCTCGCAGTGTGCCAGGCAGCTCTGCAGCAGGGGTATCTCACCGATGAACTTAATCAGGGCCGTGGCTTTTCCTTCCTTCTGTGATCATATCAGGTGGGCTAGCCGTATTTTGAATTTGGTTGAGATGTTAAAGTGCTGTTATTTTTAAAAGAATATTCAATCTTTGGGGGTGAGGTTGTTTTTTTCTGTTATGCAACCTGAAACATGGCATCTTCTCAGTGGGAGTGGTATAATCAGCCCTTGATAACAGCAGCATTGTGCTGGGTTACAGCTTGTCAATAGAGAGCTTAAACTTTTCATCAGGCCACGCTGGCTCACGCGCGTGGGAGCAAGGAAGTGGCCTCCTCACCTCATCTCATTTCAAGACGGTTTGGGCTCAGGAATGCTTCCACCTGCATTTACAGAGTGGTGTTTTGCTGTTAGTATCATCTTTCATGTCTGCAAGGGTGTTTTGCTTTCTCTTGAGTTTTGGTCATCTTGCTGAGCTTTCTGGTGCCTTCTAAATTCTTCACAAAACTCAGTTTCCTGTTGGCCTAAGATGACTTAGAGGTAGCACTCCGTTTGTCCAGTGAGATGGGACCTTTGTTAAGTTTCATACGTCCTGAGCTTACGCATGAAAAAACGTGTCATTAACGATGCTCGTTTGTCTCCACACCTTAGGTTTCGGGATGACCACGCCAGCAACTGTGGCTGGGAAAGTATTCCTCATCATTTATGGCCTTTTTGGGTGTGCTGGGACTATTCTTTTCTTCAACCTCTTCTTGGAGCGCATTATCTCTCTCCTGGCATTTATCATGAAGGCGTGCCATGAGAGACAGCTGCGAAGAAGCGGTCTCCTACCTCCCAACTTCCGAAGGGGGCCAGCTATGTCAGGGGTGGGCAGCCTTGTGGGGTGGAAGCCATCCGTTTACCACGTGATGCTGATTCTGGGAATTTTTGCTATTACCCTTTCCTGCTGCGCCTCTGCAATGTACACAGCGGTGGAAGGATGGAACTACGTTGACTCCTTGTACTATTGCTTTGTCACCTTCAGCACCATCGGCTTTGGAGATTTGGTAAGCAGCCAAAATGCTGCGTACCAAAATCAGGGATTATACAGATTCGGAAACTTCATATTTATATTAATGGGGGTATGTTGCATATACTCTCTTTTTAATGTCATCTCAATTGTAATCAAGCAAGTTTTGAACTGGGTGTTGAAAAAATTTGAATGCAGATGTTGCCCAAAGTGCCATAAATCAAGTGCCCGCCTTGGACGTCGCAACGCCATCACCCCAGGAGCCCGCCTACGTCGACACAACATCTCAGTGGACGCTGATGGACAGTATGACAGTGACACTGAGGGGAGGAGGCTCTCTGGAGAGATGATCTCCATGAGGGAGCTCACGGCATCGAATAAAGTCTCCCTGGCCATTTTGCAAAAGCAGTTGTCTGAGACAGCCAATGGCTACCCGAGGAACGTTTGTATCAATACGAGACAAAACGGTTTCTCCGCAGGGGTGGGTGCTCTAGCCATCATGAACAACCGCTTGGCAGAAACCAGTGATTCTAGGTAGAGTTTTTGAAATTCCTTTTGTTTCTTTAATAAAAATAAATTGGTAATTAGGGTGGAATTATCACTGTAAACTACTGGAAAGTTTTAAATTCAGAGTCATCCTTGGTATTCTTTGAGCGTTCAGCATTTTAGTTTCTGAGGGTTTTATAAGTCTTCTCTAATATGCAGCAACATCTTTACTGTAATGTTATAATTTTCCCCAAAGGGTTTTTTTGGAAAAGACTTGGATGTCTTTGGTGCAGAATCTGATGCAATTATAGAAGAATGGTGTGACATGGTTATGATGGTGTCAAAACCAGCAGGTTCTTCTTCAGAACATAGCCTGAGCCCAAACTTTGGGTTAAAAATGCGTAAAATGGGCAAGTTCAGCTCCAGATTCAAACTTGAGGTTGATAAGGTTTGGCTAAACCAGTACCTCACCATTTGTTGGTCTGGATCTGGCCCTGAACTTTGTACTCAGTGCTCTGCAGCAGTTCCTCATAGCAGGCCTGTGTATAACATAGACGTAGGTGACTGCAGTTACACCAGATTTAGGGTGACTGTGTTTCACTTGTGTAATCCTGCTGACTTCAGTGATAGAGGATCAAATGGGCTGAATTCCCCTGACTATCAATGTTTTTTAGCCAGTCTTGTCTGAAATACTACCTGCTACCTAACTCTTAAAAGTCAGGGGATTATCGAGAACTGTGTTAAAATGTGGAACACTCTTCCTACCTGCTGAAATACTGAAAACAGGCAGTTGTCAGCTTTGGTACTGACTTCATTTAATACAAGAGAAACCGGTATGCACCTCTGGTGTCAATGTTTGCGTCACCGCTGAAATGCCTATTTCATTACTTTTACATGAAAATAAGTAGCAAAAATGAATGTAGGCTCTCTGTTGTCCTAAATTTGCATCTTTTACTTCTGCCAGATTGTTGCAGAGATTCATGCAAATGATTTCTTTTCAGCTCTTTGGGGACCCCAATCCTCTATTTTTTCCCCCACAAATCTGGTTGTGAAGGTTATATGGAAGAACATTGTGTTGGAGCTCCCCCAGAAGCTGGTTTCCCCCCAGAAAATTGGTACTAAATCATAAATTGGCCTAAGGCTGTTGCTACTGTCTTAAGTCATGTTTAACCTGTGCTAGCCCGAACTGCTGTAGAACCAGAAGCATCTTCAAGCAAACCTGGTCTAAGTGTCTGGTTTAGCATGACAAATGGGTGCATAGGAAATACTGCAAATCTCTTTCAGAAATGTGTGCAAAGCTCTGGATCATTTCTCTGAATTCTCTATACTGTGCCACTCCTTGAATGCTGTGAAGGTAATAAAAAGGATTCTGCTGATTCCAGCAAGAAATACAACTTAAACCTGAAGTCTGAGAAGCCACAATGGTCAGCTCTTGAAAACAACTTCGGTCATTATAGGCAAGATCATGAATAGTAGGTTGATTGCTGAATAAATTGAAAAGGCTGGTGAAAACAAACTGGGAATATTAGAAATGTTTGAAAATATTTCCATGAAGCTTCATATAGATATTTTACTCCATTGTTTATTTACTTTGTTTTGCATGGGTTTGGGGCATCCATCAATTTGCTTTCCTTTAAATTTGTAGTAGTGCAAAACATTTTGGAATTTAACCTCAGAAGACGAACTTTTAATTTGAGGTTTTGCACACTTGAGTCTGCCAGCTGAAGTATGGCAGCGGTGATATCTTTTGCCTGAAGGAGAAGGAACCAGAGCAGGAGATAAACCATCACACGTGTATCTGTATCATACTATAAACATAGTCACAGGTTTTATAAAGATGTATTTGGCCAGAAACACTCAGTGGTGTTTGTGTTCTCTGTCTACCTGGTACGGACTCATACTTAAGAGTACATTGTATGGCAGAGACTGCATTCAGGAGGCATTCATCTGGCAGGAGCTTCCCTGGTGGCAGAGACACACACACACACACACACACCCCCCCTCAGGTCCATGTGTCCATGTGCCTGTCTGTCTCTGCACTCCATCTCCAATGCTACTGTGAGTGACCCTTTGAAGAAGCAGTCAGAGGTCAAAATGTTTGGTGATCCTAATTTGAAGCCCACTGAAGGATAAATGTAAGCAGGATGTGTAGGGGCAGGTNGTGGTCTGGGAAAGACTCAAAAACTGCAAAGACCCAGTTCAGGAAGGCGACTTCAGAGCTGCAGGGACCATTTTTGGAAACAGTAGAGGCAGGGAACCAAAAGGATTAAAATTTGTTCTTTTCCCTCAGGATTACCCCCGGGGTAAATCTCTTAAACTATGATGATGTATGTGCTTGTTTATTAAGAGCGTGTATGGGGTGCTGCTCTCTTCTTGCAGCTAGACCTCTCTTAGCGTTGTATCTTGGTACATTTGCCATCATGGGGACTATTACTCATTAGAATGGACCCCGCTGTGTGAAGTGCTGTGTAAATCGAAGCAGTCGGGCTCTATCCCAAAGGTCGTAAGAGGTTGAGTAGATAGGATCCCAAGCCACAGCAGAATTACTTAGGTTTATCATTTTACTCATAAAAAAAAAGTTCAAGTGCATTAACATTCTGTGAGCTCAAGAACTATATTTTTATGGTAACAAATTTGCAAATTAAGGGGTTTTATTTTTTTTTCAGTGAAGTTGTTTTCAAAGGATAAGTATTGTAACTGTGATTAGGGAGCTATTTAAGTGCTTGTAAATTGTTTTCAAACTACCTATTCCTGCCTGGGAAATACAGTGAAGTAATATGAAATTGTACATACCTCCTCTGCTATTTCTGTACTTTTTCTGAGTCCAGTCAAAGGCAGACACGCAGTGTGTTGTAGTATGATTTAAACGTTTCTGAGTCTTTTTGGTACTTTTGGTCACAGCGATGCCATTGCAGGACCCTTTGCAGTTCCTGTTGATTTCAGGGGGAACTGGATTGGCTTCCAGAGCTGGGTTCCCCAAGGGATTTGACCATCTGATTGCTGCTCTATGCACTTAGGTCTAATGTTTCTTTACTCGCAAGATCTTTGATAAACTCTGTTCTGCTTCTGCTTAGCCTCAGAGGCATATAAAGTGCATGCCCAGTTTTCTACCAGTGCCCCTGTTTCTTGCAGCGCACATATCCCCAGAAGCTGACACAACTCAACCCCAGCTCATATCTAAGCCCCGTAAAAATCCCCAACCCCATCTGGCTCAGCAAGGCCAATTTATAAGAGGGTTCAGAGCACAATTACTGAACTGGGTCTCCCAAAGAGTGGCCTTACAGTTCTGTCATACTCAGTAGCCAAAGTATTTTTCAAGGACTCATGAGAACTCCAAATCTCCAAATCTCTACTATTCTGCCTGCTAGCACTACCTGGGCACCCATCGCCCATGTGCATGAGTATATGAGCCAGGAGGACGTAAGAGATTTGAGATCAGTCTTTCCTAGTCCTTCCTGCTCTTTCTTTAGCTTTTTTTATGACAACTTCTCTTCAAACTTGGCAGACTTGGGCTCTTAACTCCTCTTTGTTGTGCGTGGTCCAGCTGACGATTCCCCAGGGCAGCCTGCTTCTTTTGTGAATTAAACCCGAAACATGAACCAGTTGCAACAAGTGCAATTCCTCCTGGTATTTCATTTCTACAGACAAAGCAAATGCCTGCAATACGCATGCACAGGCTGAAGCACAAGAAATCAGAAAGAAATTGAAGGAACGGTGGGACAGTGAAAGCACACGACACTAGATTGTACTTTCTTTTCAGGGAACTTGGGAGTTGTGTTACATTCTTGAAATTATTTTTTTTCCAGGGTTGATTTTTGGACAGCAATTTACTTAGGATTTAAAAGTTCATCTTCCCTGCTACAACCCCCTCTGCACCACCCTGTAGAACAGCGGCGGTGACTCCCAGCGGGCCCAGACCCAGCCATCCCAGCTGCCCACTGAGCAGCTGTACAAGCAGCACAGGCGGGAGCTCAGACCACATGTCCCAGGTTGGTCTTTTGCTGTCTGAGCCTGGGAAGAGCGTTCAGGAGCGGCAGAAAGCTGCAGACTGAGGACTTCTCTGTGAACAGTCGCTAGTGAGACCAAGGATTGCACAGGCTTGAGCTGCTCAGACCTCCAGCACGAAGGGAGGAGATACCGTGTTCACCTGGCCTCCGTGCTAATGCCTTGCAGATGAGAAGTAAAGTTTAAGTAAAAATTAATAAGGGACAATGACCAATTCAAGCGATGTCTTCTCTTTCCCCTGGAGCTCAGGGCAGAACAGTTAGAAGGAACAGTTTCTTGTGAAACCAGTAATGTTTGACAAGTCACGACATTTACTTCTTAGGGTTTGTCTTTCCTCTGTGTCTCAGACAAAGTTTGGAGTCACACTGAGATGTCATCTGATTCTCATTGATTTCTTCCCATCGGCAAACACACTTCTCATTTTGTGCAAAAAATTCGGATCGCCGCTTATTTCCTTGCAATGCAAAGGCTGTGCTTCAGAGGGCATAACTGTTCAGAGAAGTAATTTCATTTGCCTCAGTCACAGATGGAAGTTTCTGAAGGACAAGGCCGTAGTTTGCCGGTCTCCCTGCAGAAGAAGCATTGCACAGGTAACTGCGGTTACTGCCAGCGACATGTGCAAAGGTACTTTAGGCAGTGGTTGGGGCTTTGCAGCAGTAGGCACAACTAAAAATTGAAAGAAGGTCTGTTATAAAGGATATTTGTGCCTCTTTGACATGTACTTGCTATTTGATAGCCCAGTTGCCAGCTCTAATTGCAGCAAAAATACCCAGTGGAAGACAAGAATGGTGTAAGAGTCACGTTAAAGCCCTTGATGATCACCCCACGCCATGCTTGGGTTACCCAGAGATGCACCGCGATGCTGCCTGTCAGTGTAGCACTGGTGTCCCAGCATGGCTTCAGCTGTGGCCCTTGATTTCTTCTCCTCCCCAGCTTTCTCTGGGTGAAAATGTGGGTATACTCTGACCATTTATCTGCATTTCGGTCATGTCTTGACTTGCTGCTGAAGGGAGGACTTGAGCAGCAGTGGAGGCCATATAGCCAGGCATGTGGGCTCGGTAGAAACCTGATTGCCTGTGTGGGGTGAATTTATAACTATATGGAAATTAGCTGTAGCAATGAGACTGTTCTCAGTTTTTTTGTGGTTTTCTAATCTTTAACTTAAAAAATATTTAGTGACCAATTACTACAATGAATGTTCAGAGCTAATCTAAACGAAATCATACTTTGCTGATTGTTAGCACATCTATGGATGTGGCTTCTGCTCTAATTGGATTACTAACATGCCTTTCCAAACCAACACACATTTTCAATGTTACATTTAAATAATATAATAAATGTTATGTTACATAATAAACACAATTAAGGCATGTTAATACTTGACTCACACAAAAAAACTGATGAAGTGTACATTGCACATTGTACAACCAGTATGCAATTTCCTTTTTGTGAAGAATTCTGTGTTTGAGCTCATATTCTGCCTTTGTGAATACTCATGTTAGGAAAACAGAAGCATTATCATAGAATCATAGAATAGTTTGGGTTGGAAGGGACATTTAAAGGTTATCTAATTACATTGTCTGTGGAAAATGCATGAAGGTATGGGCAATTCCGCTGATATTTGACTCGTAGGATATGCGTATTAAAGTACGCACAGTAAGCAGTTCCTTATGTGTTGTAAATACGTTGTGTAGCAATAGCAGAGGAAGGACTACTTCAGTTTATGTGGCCACAGTCCGAATGCAGCTACCAATAAAGAAGCATACCGTTTTTCTTACTCTTTTTGTTTATTAAATGCATAGTATCCATCCTTTAATTAGAATATACCTTTAAACCAGGAAGAATGATGCAATTGCCTATATCTTGCATAGCCAAAAAGAGTTCTAGGATCAAATTCAAACTTTCAGCTCTTGGGAACTGAAATGGTGCAGTTTTGAAGTTTGAAATGGAGCTGCAAACCCACAGCCTTCCTGTCTATTGTGTGTAGTCCTTCCTTGGGAAAGGAAAGAGGCAGTAAATATGGATACAGTTTATAGCAGAGTGCCAAGCAGTCTGGCAGTTTAGCATGAGAAAAAAAATATGAGCTTTTCTCAAGGTACAGCAAGTGTACTGTTATAAAGGAATGAAAAGTGTGGGTAAGGGAGAGGCTCAGAAGTATTTTCCAACCAGTCCAGCAGAAAACCAAAGCCTTGCTTTGCTCTCCTTGCGTACGTGCATTATGCCCTGTCCCAAAACAGTGAGGCACCGTCACAGCCCCAAGTATCTCTCGTGGCATCACAGGCTCAGCTGCCTCATCTGGAACATGGAGAGAAGTGTTTTGTGGGGCACAGGGCAGAGAGGGAAGGGACCACACGCTCACACTCACCATCTGCACTTCATTCAGGAGGTGAACGCTGTCAAGGGCTGATTTTGGGAAGACGATCACCCAGCCTACTATTGGAAAAGCAGCCACGCTGATCCCTGGCAGTGACGGGCAGATTGTAGGTGCAGATTCCCACTCCTCCAGACCCCCTCCGTCCCAGGGCCATGTCATGCCCAGGTCTGTCCCAGCCAGCTCCCAAGCCTGGGCTCAGCACAAGAATGTAGGTGGATTTGAAATAGTGAAACATCACTGTCCCAAGTATTTTCACCCCCAGCAGGCGATGCTTTATCAGACCGTCTTAAGAAATACAAAGATGTTCCCATAATCCCTTTGTACTTTGCAGACTGTAAGATTACTCTATAAAGCCAGTGAGTCAATGCAAAATTAATGCTTTTGTAACAATACACAATAAATAACTTGGAAAAAATTACTGCTATTTCTGACAATGTGCAATTTGAACACCAGGTGCTTTCTCAGTGCATATAATTCCCTGATTTTTCTATCGGTGAATCAGTTTTATTCTCTGCAAGTAAAATATGCCCAAAAATTTTTGTTTATAGTAACATCCATGGGCTGTACGGGCAGTGCAAGAATTGAGTTCCAATTTTATTGTAAAACCTCAGTGTCTGAAAGAACAACATCTGAAAAATGGTTTTGGGTTTGTGTTGGGGTTTTTATTTTTGTGTGTGCGTGTGGACATTGTTTATTTACAAAAATAAAAAATGCCATTCCTTCACATATACAGGCACACACATTTTTAGCTCACTAGAATACTACCTTGTTGTATACTCTGCAAATATATTAGTTCCAAATTTCAAGCCAAGTTAAAAAGACTTCAGTGATAATATATCTGCTCAATGGTATTCCTGTTTAATTTTTATTTCTTTTTAAAAGGGCACAGATTGGTGGATATCTTTAATGGAGTTGGCATTATTATCTCCTATTGCAAACGTCAAGAATTTTACTTCTGCAGTTAATTGCACTGGCTTTGGTATTTACTTGCTTCTGTATTTTACTAAGTGTGAATTATAAAAGGAATGACCAGTTCTGTGCTGGTTTCTGGTTGGTATCACTTTCCCATTTGAATTGATTGCAAACAGCTGAAATACTAACACCAGCAAGTTAACCAGCAAATGTTCACAGATATACTGAGATTAGACACTTTTCTGAATATTTTTCGTTTAAAAATTTTTTTGTAAAATTAAATTTATAATTTACTTGTCATGGTTGGAATTCGCAGACTGAATATTTTTCCTACCAACAGAAATCCTTGACATGAACTCAGTGAAAGATGCTAAAGATATAGTTTTATGTAATAAGCCCTTCCTATTTCATTTGCCAATTTTGTCTAATTTGTTTAAGCTTTTTAAAAGAAAGTCAGAAGGACATAAATCCTATTTGGAAAATGCCCTAACCTGTACATTCACTCCTATGAATAGAGCTTCTAAAGGGATTAAAACTGAGACTACTGGATCACTGCAAACACAATTATATGTACAAATCTCCAAAAGGTGAATGGTTTTACCTGTTTGGCAACTGCAAACTAAGGGCATGCAAATGTAATTCTAATTCAGGCAAAGAAACAAATAATAGAGCTCCACTCGCTACTGACCACTTTTATCAGAGACCGCTGGCACACAGCTACAGCGCCAAGGATAATTTACTGACCCTTGTTGCCCAAAGATGTTGTTTTGCAGGTTGGCTCGGTGGCTGGGAGTTTACACCAGGGTTGTTAAAGCAGCTTGGCTGGGGGATACCGAGCAATTCCCTTCGCTGTGCCTTGGGACACGGTTTGCCATCGCCCCTGCCCATTGCAGCTCCTAAGGACGGTGCTTGTCTTTAGGCCTTGTACACGCCTGCCCCTGCCCTTGGGTCTCAGGGCTAGCAACTGTTCTATTTGAATTGTCAATATATTAAAAAATAGAGAACGGCAAAAGAATTAAAAAAAACCCCATACTGACATATTGAGCCAATCTTGAGAAGCGCAGCAAAGTGCTGTAGCCGGTGCTAGACTGTTTCTGGCCACCTTTGAACCCCGGTTTGTTCCTGACTCTGGGGTGTTTGGGACCCAGGTGCAGTTATCTAGTCGTTTTACCTTCAGCCTCTGCATCGACAAAGCAGTAACACTATGGTCCCTAGTTTCCTCAGAAAACAGATAGAGAGATTTGTTTCAGTGTTCTGCGTGATGACAGCATATATAAATATTACAAGATGAATCAATTACCAATTCTGGTTATATTTGCTAAGAGATCTTTATCAGTAAAAAAGGGAAAAATTCTCTTACCATCCTAAGAGTACAGTGAAGCAACAAAAGTGGTGGTCTGATCAGAAAGTAAGATGCTAAAATACACAATTGGGCCCCAAAGCTCAGGCATGCACCACAAAATTATAGCGTTCATTTCTAAACTCAATGCACCTGCATCTCGAGGGACGTCCTCGGTTTCTGACAGCACTGGGGCTGTCAAGGCTTATGTTTTCTTCATCTGTATGAGAGCAAAACGTATTTGAGGCCATGCCTTGGTCTGAATAGCACTCAGGGATGGAGTTGCCTCCGTCCTCAAATCTGAGCGTGCCCGTGGTCAAGGGACCATGAATACTGGTCCAGCCCCCAGCAGAAAACGGACCTGCCTCGGGGCGTCTGTGGTTTTTGGAGAGGAGCTGAATGTCATGGCAGGCTGCAGCTGCCTTCTCCGGCCAAGCTTCCCCCGGCGTGGGATCCATCCCACCGCCAGCCCCTGGTCTGCCGCCAGCAAATGTACTGCCAGGAAAGCGGTGCAGATCATCAGCAATGCGGTCATATCCTTGCCTTCTTAATGGGCTAAAAACATCAGAAAATATAGAGATCATTTTCTATTTTAATGATCAAAAGGGTGTTGCCCATTATTCACAGCCTACGCACAAGATGTCATGATTTTCAATTTTCCTGCGCTGATCATTCAATCCATTTGACAGCTGACCTTCAAGTGGTCATGGTTTTTCAGAAAAAAAAAATAAAAAAAGTTCAGCAAAACCCCACCCAATATCAGCATATCAGAAAAGCAATATAATCCTAAATGAGACAGCAAGGAGCTCACATGCAAAAGCTGTGAGCAGAGCTGCCTCTGACCGCAGCAGCCAGCTGCTTGGCAGCAGCAGGAGAAGATTGGGTTCAGGAGAGCATCAGCTGGATGTTTGGGGTGCTGGACGTTGCCCTGCGAGCAGCTGCAGCACCAAAAATGGCATTCTCTGAACAAGTTTCTGCACTGTTAGGGAAATTTCTCATCATTGGTACTGAAATCAGAGGATGGCAGCAAGTCCCACACGAGTTCTGTCCTGTCACCAGTGAATATGGGTATTAGCCAGGGACTGTTCTAGCACCCAAGAGGAATTTCAGCTGACTGTTGGTCAGAAAAAAATGACATTATTCCAGACAGAAACAGTCGTGGCAGGTCCCAGTGCCTGGCATCGCTCAGTGTACTCCCAAAGGCTTGAACGATACTGAAATTATTTAAATAAGCCAAAAGAGCCCATAGGTTCTCAGAAGCAAATGCTGCTCCTGCCTGAATCTGGATTAGCTTAGTAGAACTGCAGGTAGTAAACAGCCAAATTAAATAGACATAATGACTTTTAAATGCCTGCTAGAAGTCAAAAGGAGCTGCATGTATTTTTCCAGCACAATTTCGGTTGTGTTCACTGAGTCAAGAGGTGAAATCAAGAAGCATAAATTCCTGTAAATTGTTGATCAGAAAACAGAGATTTTTATTCTCTTCCACATGATACCTCCTAGCAAAACATTAAACTGGAATAAATTTCAAGATGGAAATCTATTTAAACAAGTGGCATTTTAAAAAATGCTTCAGTTCTGGGTTGACAGGAACTTTGCCTCCAACTTATGCCATAATTGTGAGTGCTTTTAGCGACTCAGTCCCGTTTTTGATGTCAGCTCAGGATTTTTCCACTATAAGATCTTTGAATGAAGAGGACTAAAAGCCATATACTAAGCAAATTAAATACAGATCACATTTCTACTGGTGCATTATATACAGTTTGCAGACAAAACTGGATATTTTTGGGCTTGGCACCCCTTCATTCACAGAAGTGTGGTTATGGACCTGGGAGGCAGAGACGGCTGATGCGCAGCCGCACTGCGAAGCGGTGCAGAGGCGTTGCCAGAGGATGTGTAGAGCTGGTAGTTAATGAGACCATGCAAGAACCCGCTGATGGTGTTCGGGGAACATTCCTGTGTGTTTTTAATGCTGTGATACACAACAAAGGATGAATACTGTACATCTGGGAGGATGTCAAATTCTAGGTGACGTTCGGATTGTTGCAATTAAGCTATTACAGAGACTTTTGAAATAAACAGGAGAAACCTGTTGCCTGGGATGTGTATGCAAGTACTCTTCTTTTCTGAGCATGGGGAGCAGGAGGCGAGTTTCCTCTCTGAAACTTGTGGCTTGGAGACCATGGAGACATAAGGGGTGACCCGACAATCCCATAGATGCCGACTAAACCGTGTATGGTTGAGCAGAGCCGGGGGGGATAATAACCAGTGTGACATGCTGCTAATGTACGTGATGGTCATCTGTTAAAGTTTGCAGCTGACTGATCCTTTGCTTTATGGTAAAATAAAGAGCAGATGGAAACTGTTTGCTCTGTATACAGTTACAAGGAACTCCCTATATATCCCCTCTCCCCAGCTTCCATTCAAATCAATCGGATCCATCTGTCCAAGGTATTAAGATAAATCCTGGAAATTTTGATATTGATTAGAAAGGCACTTAAGAAATCAATCACACTGCAAACAGAGAAATGTCACTGCACCAAACATGGAGGCTTGCTAATCTTGCTAGATAACATGTACCCAAAGTGCAAACCTTTCTGGTTTATAAACCCGGCAAAAACACATATTGCTGTCCCCATCTCCTCAGCTAGTTAAAACAAGCCCCAGCGAGAGCTGGTGCTGGGCACATGCTCTGGATGGCACCCGCTGCTGCAGTGTCCCAGCCAGACACACAACCTGCGAGCACTGGTTTGACAGCCCCTGCTTGCCAAAACACACACAAATTGTTTTCCTGGCAGAAGGAGTAAGGGCTGATGAGTTGCAGCCACCAGAATTTATGCTGGCCCAGGCAGCGAAGGGGAGAGGGAAGCTGCTGGCTGTTTAGCACTGACTGCACTGATGCTAGGTGTCCTCAAAGATGCTGATGTCGGGAGTATCAGTTCCCCGGGGATTTATTTGGGGTCTCCCATGCTTCAAAGAAGTTAAGATTTTCAGAATATTTCAGTTTCCTCTGAATTCCAGTCATAAGGTTCTCCATCGCAGAGTATGGGAGGAAAACCCTACTAATCTGATAGATACTTGTATCTACAGAAAATACATTTTTCTTTATTTTTTTTTAATAACAATTATACTTTCTACCCCACTCCATTTTGATGCTACTGTTCTGGTACCTTCCTGGTTTGCACATATATCCCTTCCTGGAGGAACCACCAGCTACCTCAACTCATTTCCTAATGGGGGCAAAAGCGACACTTAGCTCTGCTCTTCAAGAAGGCAGCAAAGCAAAAGGGGGGAAGAGAAAACTCACCTGGATGGGCGACACTGGCAGCTCCCAAACTGCTCCCAAGATCTCTCAAGTGGCTTGTCATGGGACAGGCGAAAGGCGGCTGCAAAAGTATCCATCCTTGGTGCATATCAGGGGGTGGGAGAAGGCAACTGGCTCGCTGGGAGCAGAGTTCCCTTGTTTCTGCTGCTGGCGGAAAGCTCATCCATGGCTGCCCTCTGGTAAGCCTGGGCTGGCTCCCTCAGCCCCTTGGTGACCCCTCTAGGAGTGGACATGGGGCTGCCAGTACCCAGCCAGGGCATGCATCTCCCTCCAGCTCCCTAAAACCCTTGCCAGAGGCAGGGGTGTAAAAACAGCCCTGAATCCAATTTATTGCAGCAGGATCCAGCCCTCACATAAGGGCTGCATTTATATTTATATTTACGTTATGCTACACTGCAAGGCGTTTACATTAGAGGGATGATGGGGCCTCCTCAAGCTCCCGAATATGTCACTGGGTATCATAGTTTAACCCAGCAGCGACAGTAAAGTGGTAAACTTAATCCAACGCCCAGAGGTAACGGACTGCACATAAACACCAGTAAACAGTATATGCAGCAAGTTGTTACTCAACACAACTCTGAGGCCAACTCTGAGAGCCACGTCGTGACCAGCGACGACCAAACTGACATAATGAATGCTTATCACAAATTTGTTTTTACATGGTCTGGTCAGATCTGCCATTATCTCAGCCCTTCAAGCCCCGTGTTGTATGCCAAGAAAGGCTGTCATGGTTTAAGTCGGCAGCCAGCAACTAAGTACCAGGCAGCCGCTCGCTCACCCCTCCCCTTCCCCCCCAGTGGGACGGGGAGGAGAAATGCACAAAAGGGGAAACTCATGGGTTGAGATAAAGACAGTTTAATAAGGCAACAAAAGAAATACCACTACTACTACTAATGCTACTACTACTACTGGTAATAATGAATATGCAAAACAAACAATATACAATACAATTTTTCTCACCACCTGAAGACTGATTTGCATCCAGTCCCCAAGCAGTGATCACGGAACTTGGAAATCACAGATTTTGTGAATTCCCGAAAAAGACCAAATTCCCAGAAAAGTTCAAACTCCCAGACAAGAGAGGGTTCGAACTCACGGAAATGAGAAGAGCAGAGAAATATTCCTGCCCTCTGGCCAACCCCCATTCCTAAACTGAGCATGAAGTCCATGGCAAGGAATATTTCCACTGGCCAGCTTGGGCTCGCTGCCTGGCTGTGCTCCCTCCCAGCTCCTGCACCCCTGCTCATCAGCTGAATATGAGAAACTGGGAAAAGTCCTTGATTTCATAGCAACACCTGAAAACATCAGTGTTACCAACATTCTGCTGGTACTAAATCCAAGCCACAGCAGCTACTGGGAGGAAAATTAACTCTATCCCAGCTGCAACCAGGACACTGGGATCTCATTGTACATGCATACCGGTACCAGCTCAGCATTCGGGCTGCCCGCTGGCATGTGACCGCTGTGCCGCGCTGGCTTTCCTCCTTTCCAGCATCGCCCACAACGGGCACACGTGCAGTTTTGGCACCCCCGTCCTGCTCCCAGCTCACTGAGACATGGCGGGAGACATGGCCTTAGTTTTGAGAGAAGCGAGCATGCTGGATAAAACCCTGCGCGAGGGCTGGGACATACATGATGAGGCAGCTACGGATGATTCATTAGACCTTGTGCAGTGTGATGTGCGGTTTAATGACGTATTACGTTTTTCAGCAGTTCCAGCCACCAAGCTGCAAACTTCATTGGATTAAGATGACTGCCATTGCATTCTTCTGGGTCTGAGTTTCATTCTGCTTCCACCTTGGGTGGGTAGCTGATCTCACACCGAGAAACACACCATCACCTCCTTCGCAAGTCTGTACCCTATCTGGAAACTGCACTTTGTGCAACCATTACATTTATATAGGAAGATTACATAAAGGTTACAATCCAGCTCACCCTAGTCATGTAACCAGTGATTTTGGTAGAAATGAGGCTATTTAAAGGAGTGAGTCAAAAAAGGTTTCACCTGAAACACCCTTGAAATGTGCTGTCGAAGTTATTAAAGCCCTCACCATGCTGCCTGTTTGTCTCTTTGCTTTTATCCAGTTTAATTGGTCTTTTGCCCCATTTATTCCTCTGCCTCCTTCCAGGTCTCCCGTTTCCTTCCCACTGCTTTATTCTCCCAAACTAATTCAAAAGCAGTGTGTGAACTTGTGACCTGCTGAAATTGGTGACAAAACCTCCGCGGCTGAGCTGGTTGCTGCACCGGCCCTAAAAATAAATCATACCCTCGCGTTTGCACTAAACCTCCGTGTTCCCCTCCTCCCCCTAAGCGATTCCTTCAAAGGACTAAATACTGTCGCTGGGGATAATTAAAAACAGTTCATATCCTGCTAGGATTACAGGTTTAAAAATCTTAGTGCCAAGGAAACAAGGCGTTTACAGTTTTTGTAGGAAACGGACTCCCACAAGAAACATAGAACTTAATTTTGCTGTCAGATGTTCCCACAAACTCCTCTTGAAAGTCAACCGAAGCTGTACATGTGTGCCTGAAATCAGTTTTAAAAAAAAAGTTAGATTTATATTTAGATTGTCACCCTCCAGTCATTCAAAACAGTTGACATGGGAAGTTTTTAATGCTGTGATGAAGCCCGTTATTTTGGATTTTATTGACATTTGAGTGTCTGTAATCACAGCTATACCACTGCATTGACTAGGAGGCTGCCGGTCCTCCTGCAACCCGTGAGATCTTGCACAGACATAAGGTCCCTTTCCAGGAGAGCCACCCTCTGCTGCGTCCCCAAATGGCCAGTGAATGGGTGAGAGAGACCCTGTAAAAAAGATGCTAGATGCCACCAAATTCGAGAAGAATTGTCCACAAGTCTCACCTCCCCAGAGTTACAAACTGCTTTCCTTCACCGTGTTACTCTGTTTTACTTGTAAACTAAGCGAGCAGAACCCAAAGCAACACATTTGCGCGCCCTGGGAGAGCTGTGCTTGCAGGGAAATCTGATTTCCTATGCAATCTTCTGCATGAAAACTTCCAATTGCCTCTAACACAACACATCATGTTGACACCAAGAGAGATCATTTGCTGAGTGATTCAGCCCTGAAGCAATGGCAAATGATTGGGGATATTTTCTCTTTGGGCATGTCTGCTGAAATAGGAGAGACAGCCCCCTTCCCTCACCCCAATAGCTGCAATAGATGGATGCGTGTTGTGCAGTTTTATGTCCATATGTCCACCAACTAAATGTCAATCAGTTGGCAAAATACTGCATGTATGGCTCGCTTGGCCAGGGAAATTACTCTGACCTTCTTACGCTCCCGGTAAACTAGAGAAAGGAATAACCAAAACCCCAGTGGAGTGGACCTAATGCACCTGTAACTAATCTGTTTGATTTGCTTTGATAAGAGTAGCCATCTAATTGCATCTCTTTGCTTTCAATATGGTTCGATCTCCAGCCACGTATTGCACTGAGGGCAGGCTTGTGTGCTAGAGGCACTTGCATACTGATAGACCAGTAAAAGCATGCCAGTCCCTCTGGCACACAAGTTCTGTGCTCTTCCTCAGATCTTCTCTCTGCTATGGTGATATAACCTCCATCCTCGCTGAGCTGCGGACCGGTGGCCACCCCTACCCCTTCCTGGGGAAACTATATGGGACAAGTGACTCCAAGTCACTCGGAAAGTCTCTCTCAGTAGGAAGTATGTGGGAATTTGATGGTAAGTGTCTTTCAGATGAGGCATTTCCACTAACCTGCAGCATCTAGGAAAGGAAAACTGTTTAGCCAAACACTACAGCATCTTAATTTTGACATGACATAATAAGTGATTAAACTAATGGAGAGACCAAACCCAAGAGGACGACTCTGGGATAACACGAAGGGTCACTTTGCTTTATCCACGTGCTTTGGTGTTGCCCCAGCTCACTCCCACCCTGATCAGGCACTGACCTGCACTCCTGGCCAGAGACGTGTCCATACCAGGAGCTGCAACAGTCTGTGTCTCATTACATCAACTGTACTGGCAATGCAAAATCAAACCAATTCATCTGAATTATACATGGAGAGAAACACTCACTCCTGAAATCTCTGCAAATCAGGTAAAACCCTTCAGCCATTAGAAAGGAACAAGCCAATATTGGACAAGATTGTTCATAAACATATAATGATGCTGAATTTTTGCTCTTGGCTCTTCATGACTGCAAGTAAAATCTTGATTTGTACCAATATTTTCTTTCATCTTCCAAAAATGTAGGTATAATTAAGCAACCTCTCATAAGCATCAGCTATGCTATTACAGAAGAAATGAAATATTCCTGTGTAGATCTAATAGATGATGGTAAATGTTATCATATCCTTGAGATCTGTGAGATCGTTTGAGCAGAAATTACCTTATATTAAAAATGGGTTATAGGCAGTTACAGGCTGTATCCACAGCCCTTTAGAGAAAATAAATGAACCATCAAGAATAATGTTTTAGTGACTGTTTCCATCTGAAGTGCAATCATCTTTTTTCTAACTCCTCAGAGCATTATCAATAACAAGGAGCCCGTGGAAGAATTAAATACTCCATCTTTGCTCCCCTCTGTTGCTGGTGCTTCTACTGCTCATGATTTCCAGGTGTCTCATGACCAGCCGTAAGCTTATCCTCAGTCCTCTGAATGACAAGCTTTGGGCATCCACATTTCATATACATTAGTCGATGATCTTAAGGCTCTTTTCCAACCTGAATGATTCTATGATACTGTATGCAGAAACTCAGACACCGGAAAGCCAAGGACTTGCCCATCATAACGCAGGAGATCTGCGCAGGAATTAACAGCAGGTCCTTGAGTCCTGGACCAATGTCATAGGCAGCACATGCTTCTGTGTGGTTTATCCTGAAGATAGTGAGGATGAGTCCCAACCCTACAAATCTTGAGCACCTTGGCTCCAAGAGAAAGGGAGAGTATTCGGCATTTTCCAAATTCTTTGCCAAACCGGCTCCCTTGTGCACGCAAAGGTGGTAAAAGCTGACATCAGGCCACAGCACTGAAAACCTGAGAGTATTATTAAAGGCAAATGAAAGAGCTGAAAGCAGATATTGCCGTGTATAAAGCTGACGGGGACAAATCCTCCCATCACGCAGGTATCAGAATTAGGAAGCAGGAGGCAGAAAGCAGCCCAGCTCAGTGGGATTTTAACAAAACATCCGTTTATCAAAGTAGTCTAAAAAAAGCATAGCTCTAGGTTTTCAAACTGCCAGTGAAAAGGCAGCTGCATCCCTCAGCAGTTTTAAAAGCTATCCTGAGAATTACTTTATTTTTGCTTTGTACCTAAGCATTGAAAAGTTGACGAGCTAACTTTTTAGAAATTTTTTATGGTATCACCTCCCAACCTGAATGCATTTTGATCTACACTGCTTTTCTGTAAAAATATTACTTCAAAACTTCACGTGAGAACAACTGTGATGGATTGTTCACTCTTTTTTGGCTGGTTTCACCTACAAAAGAGCAGAGACGACAGAGAATTCTGGGGCCACGGACAGACACTGCTGGAAGTTCCCAGAAATATCGTAACCACTTTCCTGCTAGAGCGTATCAGTTTATTTTCCAAAGCAAGCGGTAAAATCACCAATGCAAAATTCTGCCTCATGTCACAGGCGATTTTGCTTGCTTTTCCACAGAGGTGCTGAAGACCGGTGCAGCCAGCAATACCGTCAGAGAGGGCTCATGCGCACTCCATGCACCTCCACCGCAGAAAATATGGCTTAGCACAGGCAGAGGTAACAGTGAAGACAGCCGTGGGGTAACAGGCGCTCACCGTGCATTGCAACGCGCGGGGGTCGGGTGCCCAGAGCATCCCTGGGCACCGTACACACGCCCGCCAGTGCAGCTCCTGATGTTTTGACCCCCTTAAGTGAAATCTGGTGAGAGCCGGGTGCCTCTGGGGGTACTTGGGCTGGATCTGAGGGCTCTCTGGGGTCCCTCTCAGCAGCCCCTTCTTCCGGGGCTGCTCCAGCAGAGAGGGACAGGAGCGCTGCAGGGGTCTCGGCGCATCGGCTGGGGTGTTTAAGCTGTCTCTCCCCTTCCTGCCCCTCATTTTGACCAGACCTGCAGGCCACCTCAGGACCCAAACCCTGAGCCAAGGAACGGGTGCCACCACGATGTCCAGGTCTCCCTCGCAAGCCGGCTCCTGATCATTCGCATCCCCTGCAGCGCCGCGGGGCCCTGAGCATGGCTCTCAGGGCTGAGAAGCCCAAGGGCTTTGCGGAGCAGCCACAGCACCGCTCAGCTCCATCACGAGCCCTGGGGCAGCATCCAGAGCACCACTAGCATCCATCCCATCTGCAAGCAGAAGATGGTTTGGCACTGGTGCCCAAAGAAGTGCTCCTGGATGCCCTTCAAGCAATTAACTACGTAACAACTCCAGCAGAGGAGACTCAGGAGCTGTTTTTTTAAGAACATAATTTGATTAAAGGGTTTTAAAGAAATTGTCTCTGCCTGACAAGCAGCGAGGAGGGCTGGTGCATTGGCAGGACCCTGGTGTTCAGGGTGACACTGCTGCTCGCAGCAGCACTTTTCCCATCAGCCCTTCAGCTCAGCAGCAGGCAACGTCCCCATATCTCCTACTGCTGATGAAAATCTGGTGTCATGACATGGAGGGTCTCCACGAGCTGCAGGGAGGGAAACAATCTCCGCAGAGCAAATCATTTCAAGCCACTGCTGGTACCCACAGATGCCCAGGGCCAAGGGGGAGATTTCCCAGTGCCGAAGCCAATTTTGATATGCCCAAGGCATCACCAGTAGATCAGGAGAAGATGCATCCACTGCATCATCCAGCGTTGTCAGTCATCTTTGCTCTAAAGTCTTTTAAAACTCCAGAAGCTGCAGCTGGCCTCTGTTAGCATCAGCCCTGTATCCTCCAGCATCTTTCTAGTACCCCGTTAATGTTTAATATGCCACGTCTGCAGCTCTGGGAGTCTGGGAGCCACCACTCAGCATCATCCCTCGGAGAGCTTGTCCACGCCTGGTTCAGTGCTTTCTCGTGTGAGCAGGAAATTTGTTGTGAGTGTTATTAAAGCATCTGCAAGGCGGATACTGCGAACGTGAGGAGAGACTCTGAGTATGCAATATTGTGCCTTTGGAGTGGTGCTGTGTTTAATTCAAACCACAAAGATTTTCTCTGCTGCAGTTAAACGGCATGGTCCATGGAGCTGCCCCAGGAGAGCAAAGTGACGGTGCCCATGTGGATTTTCCTCCCCCACTGCTCAACAAATTCGGTCATTCAGATCCTAATACATTATTGATGGGCACTTCGATCTGGGGGGTGCATAGAGCTGCAAGCTGCTAAAAACACAGGCTAGAATAACTGCTGCTCTCCCCAGAGAAGGGTTGGGTAGGAGGACGAGTGTGACACCCAAGTGGTTTTATCTAAAGGTGCTGCCACCCACAGCAGTGACGGATTCTGCTTCGGGGGGAAGTGAAGAGCCCGTCTCCTTTCAGGGCATCAACAAGGATGCCTGGTCAGATTCATATACTTTTCCACTATGAACTGCATAAAGAGCAACACCTTCCTAAATGCTTTTTGCAGCAACCATTTTTTGGCCGCTCTGTCCATTTTAAAAGGGGTACTGCTGACTTTTGGGGTACACCAAAGCTGAGGATTGTTACTTCTGTTAGGCTGGTTTCTGGCCGGCCTCTGAAACCGCTGCAAGCAGAGTCGCGTTTACCCCAGCCAAGCTCACGTTGTAGTGGCTCATCCGTACTCATCACAGTTTGTCTGCTCCCATGTACATTTTTAACACAGTCTGACAGGAGGATGCAGAACAGTGGGAAAAAAAGCTTACTTTCAGAAAGGTGTCCCTAGAAATGTAAATTTAATAATTTTTTGTCTACATATAAGTTTTCATATATTTTTATAGATACTATTTTTTCCAAGTTTTTCCTAAGTATTGGCTAAGAGTGTCAATGTAAGCTAAATATGAGGTGGCATTTATACTAAGCTTACATCAACACCCAGCATACTGCCATGGTCATATTACGTCTGAACAGGTGATTATAAGTGATTTTAACGGGCCACACAAGTCTCCTAAATACCAAAGATTTCCTGTCGGCTTTGCTTTCTAACTCATGGAGGGAATGCAAAGGTGCCTGGGGAATGGGCTAACCTCTGTGTATCCACACAGCCTTCAGGTTGCCTGTTCCAAACATTATCTCAAGCCTAAAATTGCCCTGATTGCATTTCTACAGACATAAATTTTTCAGCAGGCAGAACACAACTTGATTGTATCAAGCTCCCACCATCCAAGTCCCAGAGCTGTTCTGCCTGCACATGTTCAGGAGCATCGATCTTTGCAGATGCTTTCCTCGTTAGCTGAAATTGAAAGACTTTACTAGTGTTGACATTTTTTTTAAAAGCAGAAATTGCACTATTTCCAAGTGCAAACAGACTTTTTTTTTTTTTGCTGTTGTTTGGCCTTTTTAGAGCAGCACGTGAGGGGCATCCAAAAATTGCGGCCTGCCCCATGGAGGAATTGCCTCCCCTCAGCCATGGCATGTTCTTCCCCTTGCCCTCACCACTGGCCTCCGTTCCCAACCAGCACCTGTGCTATCGTCACACAGGGGAAGTGTAGATAATGAGAGAAAAGTAACGATGAGATGGAGAAGCCAGGCGATAGCCACAAAGTCAGGCAGAAACAGGGAGATGAGAGCGCAGCGGATGTGAAGGGGTCTGGTACGCAGCAGCAATCCTAGTGCCTAATTAAAGACTGATGTCTAATTGAGATGCTTTCAGTGGTGGTCTCTGCACTGACCACCCGTCAGTCCCCCACAGCAAGAGCCTGCGCAGGGATGCCGCAGCCCCGCACCTCAGCCTGCGGGTTTAGGACCCCTCTCAGCCTCAAAGGCTTCAGGGCTTGTGTTTGCAGGATGCGAGGAAGTGAGAATTAAAGCATCACATGGGCATGTGTTGACCTCATCCTGCTCTATTCAAACTGGTGCAAGCTTTGTCACTGTCACGGTTTAACCCAGTAGCCGGCAACCGGGACCTGACAGCCGCTCGTTCACCCCTCCCCTTCCCCCTCAGTGGGATGGGGAGGAGAAAGGGGAAACTCGTGGGTTGAGATAAAGACAATGTAATAAAACAACAAAGGAGAATACTACTACTAATAATAATAATGAATATGCAAAACAAACAACACACAATACAATTTTTTCCTCACCGCCTGAAGACTAATAGCGTAGCCAGTCCCCAAGCAGCCATCATGGAACGGAGAACGCACGGATTTCATGAATTTCATGGAACTCCCAAGAAAAACAACGAACCCATGGAAAAAAGTTTGAACTCCTGGAAAATAACAATCCCTGCCCCCCCCGGCCAACCCACATTTACAAACTGAGCATGATGTCCATGCTATGCAATATTTCCATTGGCCAGCTTGGGCTCGCTGCCTGGCTGTGCTCCCTCCCAGCTCCTGCACCCCCTGCCCATCAGCTGAATAGGAGAAACCGGAAAAAGTCCTTGATTTCATAGCAACAACTGAAAACTTCAGTGTTATCAACATTCTTCTGGTACTAAATCCAAACCACAGCAGCTACTGGGAGGAAAATTAACTCTGTCCCAGCTGAAACCAGGACAGTCCCAACCTTCATAACAGCAAAATGGAGCAGACTGTGGTATACAAAGTGAAAACCCCATGATTCTCCATTTGTACCATCGCAGTTTAAGAACATGCTTCTCTTGAATGAGCTCATCCTCTCCTCCCTGTTTCTCTATCCGATTCCACGGTGCTAAACCCAGAGGAATTTGGGTTGTCCATTTGCACATGCACTTGATACAGTGCAAAGCAGCACGCTATGTTTAGGGATGCGCTTAACTGCAGGAGAAGCAGAGAAGAGCATCCCTTGCTTCAGCAACCAAAGGTGTCAAGCAGCATCTCAAAGGCAGACAAGGCACGTGACCCCTACAGCCACGGGAAGGTTTCCCAAAACTGCCCTGACTGATGGTTGTGGAGGTTTCTTTTAGCTCCCTGTCAAATGCATGAATGATCGCCTGTTCCTTATAGACCAGATGTGTTGCAATCCATTTTCCAGACTAAAATTCCCCATCTGGATAAAGATCGTACTTAGGCAGAGCTCGTAAAGGGACATCGCTGTCTTTTAGGAGAGGTGGGGGATGATGAACCGCAGATAAAGCCAACCCAACTGACAAACTGAACATCAAGCAGAAACACTCAAGCCCTGAAGACCAATAAATAATTTTGACAAGTCTTTTCAAAGATTAGCAGTGATCTCCTGCACTAACAAGTGTGTTTCGCTCTGCACCCCAGGCCACAAGCAGCTGATTTCATTTCACACCGTCCCAGCAGCGTGAGCCCCAGCTTTTTGCTGTCAGCCATCCCAAAGTCATGCTGGTGAACATCTGTGCCAAAGCTGAGCTCCCCTTTGCGGCGGACAAAAGCTATTTTTAGCGCCATTTCTCTATTTTTGCAGTGCTCTAGGCCCTGATCAGCAGCTGAGTGACTGGAAACAGGGATCGCTGTTATCCTGGTTTTGGCGGCAGGGAGATGGATGTTCGGAGGTAAGAAAATACACCTTTCTGAGAGCACCCAGGGCTGGTTTGAAGGGGTGTGAGGAGGTCCCTTCCCAGGCTCGGTCCCCAGGCCCCAGCTGTGCTGAGCCTAGGGACCTGGGCAAGACTGGCAGCTAAATCCTCCCTTTCCTCCGGGCAGCTCAGCCCCAGCACAGCAGCCCTGTGCCAGTAGAGGAAGCCAAGCTGGAGAGCTGTGAAACTGGTCAGCAGGAAACATGGCCAGCGTTGGCGAACCCCTCTGGCCAGTGAGCTCTGCTGCAGCAGGGTCTCCTGGGTGCAGAGGGAGGAGGACAAGAGCATGGGCAGAAGAACAACTTACACACCGGCCCCCACCGGCAAAGCAGCTCTTCACAGGTGGTAGATGGGGCAAAACCAGCTCCTGCAAGCCTGGGGAAACAGATGCAAAGGAGGGGGTTTCTTTGCATCATGCAGCGCGCGTAGCTGGTCTGTCCCACTTGCACAACACATCTAGATGAAGCGCTGCAGCCCTCGGACACAAGGAGTTATTCATTTCCACGTAACCAGGCATTCAGTCGTGTGACTGCTACAACATGCCACCGGGAAGAGCAGCAAGGGACAGGCAACGCATCATCCATACATTTGTCAGAGCCACTGCTGTGTTGTTCGCTTCTGGCTTACAGCTCTAAAGCAGTGGAATTTGTTGTATTTGAATAGGAGATCAATATGTAATTTAATGAAGATAGATGGTTTCAGGTTCCCTGTGCTGGCATTGCCTCTGTCAGGAGCTGCTGGGAGACCTGCTCACCGTGCACATCAGCTTGTGAATGCCGTACCAGGAGCTCCCTCCTGCTCTCTGCCCCGTTTGGTCATATTGACTCATTTACAGTAAATTACAATGAGGATTTTGTTAAGAAGTCAAGAGGCCTATGGCTGTGCATGCTTCATATGTTCATTTAATTACTGCTTTCCTTCTTCCTTCTTCTCAATTAATCAAGATGGTCTTGTCTAATGGACTGAGTAAGGAGGAGGCAAGAGCAAATAGCAGTTCCCATTAAGGGTCCTCCAAACTGCAGCAGGAGCTCGGAGTCACTCCTGTGTATTCACAGCAGTTTGACATTGTGGGATGACAACTTTGAAGGTTGAAATTAAGCTACTTCCACATATCCTCCCAGAGCAGCCCACTTCGTCTTCATACATGGTACAGGCTGAGGTTTCAGAGAGACCCTGATGTGGACATCTTCTGTTCTTCCATGCCTACAGCCCCCCAGTCACACCTGAACCAAGATATGTGTCCACATCTCCACCGGAGAAGATCAGCTCTGTGCCAAGTCGATGGCAGGCAGACTCCAAGGACAGTTCTACACACTGCCTTCAAGATCTGCAAAAAGGCAGTGGCAAGAGTGCTGCCAGGTGTAGAAACCTGAATTTAAAGAATAAAAGCAAGAGACCTAACTGTTCCCTAAAGCAGCAGCTGCACCAGTCACTCCTGGTTCCCTTCGGTTTGACAGATGAGGGGGTTTGCTCCATCCATGGGATGTATTTGAGCATCCACAGAGGCTACTGCCGCTCATGCTCCCTGCCAGCAGGCCAGCTGTGGGCAGTCCAGCGGCCACTATGCAATATATCGGTGGCCAAAACCGTCCCTGGAGGGCGACTGGCTGGGTGCTGTGCCCACAGCTCCGGGGGAGGGTGCAGCAGCTCTGTACTGTTCGTACCAGGCACCCCTCACACACCACCTTGTCCTCCTGGAAGGGCCAAAGAGCAAGTTTGTAGGCGTAATCTGCAAATGTCAGATTACTGCACTGGTTACTTTACTCCCAAAAGAACCCTCTTGTTCACATAAAACATCTTCAAGCAGCCTGACGCCTTGCCTGATTTCCTTTGGTGGGAGAAACAGGAAAAGAAAGGTCCTAAGAAGTGTGCTCCTCAGGATGCGCCGGAGGTGCAGCCAAGCCTTGAATGGTTTTATTTTCTCTCATGTGCACAGAACAAATCAGCATTTGGTCACCAACGGAGGCCAGTTCTCACTACACGGCTGGAATCCTTTAAAAAAAAAATCAGTAAAACTGAACTTTGCAATACTAATGGGTAAGCGGTTCATCAGCTTCCAAAGTTTTCCTGTAAGAAAATTACACGTTTATCTCCAGACAAACTACTCTCGAGAGAGCAAGAGAGATTAAACCATTGAGAACTACTAAGAGCACAATAGCGTTAGCATGGATCCATGGGCCAAATCAACAGCCAGTCTAATCTCAGGAAAAAAAACCACTTACTTCATGCAGCTCTTCTGATTCACACCAGATGAGCACATCTCTTACAAGAGAGATTACAGAGGGCTAATCCTGTGTCTCTCTACAGCAGAAAGATAAACAGCACTGCGGTTTTCTCATAACCAGTGTTGCACCGTAATACACTGTGCCTGCAATCCAGCCCCTGCGGCACAGAAAGAGGGGTTTCTGCGAGATTTCGCTTTTGCAAATTGATTTCCTTATGGGGGGATGGAGGGGGGGCGAAAAAGGCCATTAAAATGCTACTATAGGTGAGAATGTGCATCAGACAAGTAGGAATAAGACTCAGGTCTGCTAGAGGCAGTTTGGCTCTGCTGTAGCTGGTGCTTTCCTGCACTGCATGGCAGCTTCGCTGTACTGGGGCAGGCAGGTCCCATGGGAGCTGCAGAGCGCCATCCGCCCAGCGCCTTCAGCATCGGCAGCATCTTGGGGAGGCCACGCTTCCCGCTCAGAAGACCGAGTATCTTAAGCAAGGTACCCAGCCACGCCAGTGTTTTATAGTGCTGGCGGCCCACTGCCTGCTTAATGAGGGCTACTCATTTTCTGGGGAAACCTCAAACAGATGCTTTTGGTCTCAGATGACTTCATTTAAATTAAAGGTAATAACTAGAACAAAACGTCAGTGGCCAAAGGACCGCTGAAATAGCATCTTCCAGAGCCCTTGCAGAGAAAGGACAACCTGTGCAGCAACCAGGGTGCCCCCGCATTGGACCAAAGGAGGCAACGCCATGGGGTCAGCGCTACCAGAGCTACCCCGGGTAGCTTCTCCCTGCTGCTGCAGCCGCTCCTTCAGGCTCGGGCTTTGGTGCCGGACCAGAGAAGCGCAGAGCTGCCCGACAGCCAAGCCCTGCTGTGTGATTTGTTCCAGTTGTTTGGTTTTGCAGTGCTCAGGGTACCGTCACAGCAACCGACATAAAATTAAGTAACCATGCTGGCATCTCCCGTGCTTACTGCATGGAGAGAGGTGGAATCATGTCCTTTGGTTCCTGGTTGGAGGTAGAGTAACAAGATACCTACTGCAACCCTCCTTCCCAAACCCCCTCCCACCCTTGCTGATTGATGTGTGTGACATCTGGCATCCTGGGAGACCGGCATCCCTCCTGGCAAAGCTGCAAAGCCACTGATGCCAGAGCAAGCGGGCCTCAAAGGATCCCTGAAAGCCAGAGGGAAAGGATTTCACAGAATCACAGAACCACAGAGTGTTAGGGGTTGGAAGGGACCTCTGTGGGTCATCTAGTCCAACCCCCCTGCTAAAGCAGAATCACCTAGAGCAGGCTGCACAGGACCTTGTCCAGGCAGGTTTTGAATATCTCCAATGAAGGAGACTCCACAGCCTCCATGTGCAGCCTGTTCCAGTGCTCCGTCACCCTCAGAGGGACGAAGTTCTTCCTCATGTTCAGACAGAACTTCCTATGCTTCAGTTTGTGCCCATTGCCCCTTGTCCTGTCGCTGGGCACCACTGAAAAGAGTTTGGCCCCATCCTCCTGACACCCACCCCTGAGATATTTATAAGCATTTATAAGGTCCCCTCCCAGCCTTCTCTTCTTCGATTTAACCCCTGTGGGGATGCTGTACTGCCACTTGCCCCCCCCCATCGCTGCTGCAGCTGGGATAGGGGGAGAAGATGCTGGTGATGTCAAACAGCTAAGAGCATTATAGGGAGGGAACACAAGGAACTGATAAGTACAGATAAGCAGCCTTGAAGAGCCACAGTTGTAATTAAAACAAGGTGCTAAGATAGGTGCAAAATGAAACAAAACTGCTGATAAAAAGACTACTGGAACTATGAGTGAACTATCCTAATTAGCACAGTAAAAACCTACCCTCGAGTAGTGAACGCCCCATACCAAAAAAATCCCCTTCCAGCAGTGAACGTGGGCAGCAAAACGGAAGGATAGCCTGACTGCAAGTGGAGACCAGACGTGTAAGGACCACTGGGAAAGAGGGCGATTAAGTGCAACTGTAAAAGTACTGATAACTGTTTCTTGAAATGTATAAACGCTTACCGTGCATCAGCCAAAGTGGGCTAGCTTGGTGGAGTCACCACCTAGCACCCATCTCTGCGCAGACATGAAACAAGCAAATATCTCGACCCTGTGTGTCGATCAGCTTTTTGCACACCGGGTGAAAGCACCCTGATTTTCGGGACACCACCACCAATGCTGGGACGTGTGTGAAAGCGGTCCCTTCAGCAGGCTCACGCACAGCTGGTGGGTTAGGAAGCTGGTTTGGGGTTGTTTTTAAATCCAGGGGGCTGCTTGAGGTTCAGCGTGGATGTGCATCCACAGAGAGAGGGAGCATCTCCCACAGCTCATGTACACCTCCTTGTGTTCCCACACCTGGATCACTACCCTTTTGCGCTATAGTACACATCCTTCTTTAGAGCACACAGGCACAAAGTAAGCAGGACGGTTGTTTTTTCCTTTTAATGTCATTGATCACTATTAATATGCGAGTGAATTGCTACACTGCATCCCAGTGTCCCTGAATTGAATGATAAATGCCACGACAGAATGAAAATACGAGAGATGACCTACTGCAAGCAGAAAGAGAGCATGAGCTTGAAAATCTGTTACTGCCCAAGGTGAAAAGAGGAGCAATCAGTGGCTATAGAAACCAAAATTCCTATGCCGTCTTCCCAGGTTATGGCAAAAAACTTTGTGCAGGCAGAGTATCTGCACTAAAATCAGCATCAGAATGATCTTGCTGGTAATTTGGGGGTCGGACATTTATATGAAGCTTGATTTTTATTTTTACCTTCTTCATTAGTATATCAAAGCATAAGGAAACTACTTGCACTGGAAACTACATTACGCTGGGACCCTGAAAACCAAGGGAGGGACATTGAAGTCAGCAATAACCTACAGCAGAAAGACAATGAGGAAAATTACTGAAAATATCCAGGGAGAAGATAATTGCTGCTAAAGGGCATTTCCAACGATCACCTAAAATCTGCAAGGCTTGCACTATGGTAAGACACCTTGTCATTCCTTCCAAGGCTTGGGACTCCGCTGTGAGGACAGCTACAGTTTTGATCCTTCGGAGAGCATTTGCTGTTGAAACCACAGGGCTTGCGGGGAAGGAACAGCACGTGGCCAGGTTTGTGGGACTCGCTCCGGCTCCCTGCAGCGCTAGCCTGGCTGCAGATCCCCAGGCAGCTCTGGATGGGGTCCAGTGAGTGCAGAGAGGTCTACTGGCTTGGACTCTCTGCTGCCATCGGCATCAAAGCGATGTGGGAACAGCCACACAAGGGGAACAAGCAGACATGCTGAAAAGACCAACAAAGTCCAGTCTGAAGCCCACGGTGGTGGATATTTTCCTGAAGTTTTATACCATTTCTATGCACTAATAGAAAGATGCAGGACAGGAGAGCACAAGATGTTATTTCAGAATCTCAGTATGAAAAAAATCCATGTCCCTCAGGGTGTAAACCAGCAACTTTGGTTGCGCACAGACACCCTTGAGGAGCACTGCCCAGGTTCCTGCCTCACCCACTGCATGGTCCAGCAGCAGGTTGGAGATGGGACCAGACTACAGCGAGACCTGCTACAGCACTCCCTGCTCAGGCTAAAGGTCTTCTGTTTGCCACGGCAGTCGGGCCAGCTGCCAGAGCCCACAGCAACCCACACAGGAATGGTTGTCTCCTTTTGGGGGGGAAAAAAAAGAGCAAACTGAAGCTGTCCCCCTTGCGAGTGCCCTGCCCTGCCAAGCAATGACTTTGCAGTGTGCTGCAGGACCAGGTGGATCAGCAGGGGAAATGTTCTCCCAAGCACAGGCTATTTCTCTCAGCTTTTCCCTCGGCTCACAGTGTTTTCAGCTTTCCGACCGTCCCTGCACCGTCCCTACGAGGACAGAATGATTACATCCTTACAGAAACTACCACAAGCATCCAGCAGCTCAGCCCTGGTGCCAAGGCACCTTTCTCCACGACAGCAAAAAAGCAAATACATTTTCTCACCTCTGGAAAAGTGCTACTCGCTCCAGCTGCTGGAGCAAACACAACCTGCTTTACGGTATTGTTTCCTTTAGCTACAGCCAGTGCTGCTGGTCCCGGACACAGAGGACACCGTATCCGGAGGGTAAAGTCCTGGCTGCCACAGAGAACGATGAGGAATTGCCACTTCCCTCTTCGACAGCAGAGGTTGCTCCCTCTCAACTTGACTGGCAAAGCAGCACACGCAGGGATATATCTACCCTCGTTCATGTGAAGGAGAAAAAGCATTGCTGATGGCTAAAAGAGACATGCACACATAAAAGGTAGCAGTGCCGGTGCTCCCCTGTGCACAGGAGCAGAGCAGACACCTGGCAGCAGTGGGGAAAGGCAACAGCCTGGGAGAGGAACAAGAACATCTGAGATACAACTGCAAACCAGGCTTTTTCAGCTAACAGGCAGCGAGTTTCACTTGCAAGGGCTGCAGCCATCTCACAGAGAAGACAGCACCTCTCCCACTGTCTTTTAAGGCTTCAGGCTCCTATGGCCACTTGTTTTCCTTGTTCCCAGGTCAGCTACACGCAAAGCGTTTGGTGCATGACCTCACGCTACTTTCCATGCAGAATGGCAACTGCTCTCCCTCGATTTTTCAAGTAAATCTGTCACGCTGCAGAATAGTAAGGCCAGTTATCACACTTCTGTAGCCACAGAAATCCCTCAGCTTGTGTAATGGTTGTGTATTTCAAAACTCATTAAATGCCATGAAAACCAGCTTAAACTGTCATCCTACTCTTGCACCAAACCCACCAAACTGCTCACACAATTGCAGAGCTCACCTGAGCTGCAAAGGCAGCGTCTCCTCCAGCAGACCAATGAGCTCTCACACAGGCTTCCCTAAATCTGGAGGAACGACACCATGAGCACTCCCAATTGCTGACAGAGTGGTTACCAACCCGGAATAGCCTCATCCACTAAGAGCTAGCACAAAGTCGTCGTATTCTGCAAAGCCCAGGCCAGTACCGAGCCTGCTTCTTGTGGGCAAGCATCTGAAGTTCTCTTGGAGGCTTGAAAGTCTCCTCAAGCCAGCTTCAGCACATCTGCCAGTGGGCAAGGACCTCAGACATGTTCCTGCTATTTCCGATTCCAAAACTACCTACCTCAGCTCCAGCAGAGGAAAGAGACACAGAGCGGCTCATCAGCTGAGTTATTATTTGAGATGAACTTGCACAGCTATAGGCAGAGCCATGTCCCAGAGCTGGCAGGCTGCTTTCCCTGGATTTGTGAGCTTGATCCCCCAGTCCACCGACCCTAACCAATGCCTGCTGACCCCCGTGGACCTCGCCTGCTTTTGACCACAACCCAAGAGGGAAACCCAGCATTTTCTCACCACACTGACTACCAGGTTCTCCTGCACCCAAATAGGTTGCACTCCTGATCACCTAGAGGCCGGTGGTAAAGTGATCAAAGGACAGTAATTCCTTCAGTGTTTGATCACGTCCGCTCTTTCCTTTCACCCCACCCAACGCAGTTTTCTTCCTAAAGAGCCTTCTAGATGAACAGTAACAGCACAGACTAAGAAGACCACACCTGCAGTAAGCGTTCAGTGCCAAGCTTTCTCAAGCGAAGAAGCAGAGAAACTTGCGTCTTTATTCAAGGCTGACAGTAAGTGGCCTCACTGCTTCTCAATAGCTACATCATTTTGTTCTGAAGTGTTGATAATCTTTTCATCCTTGGCGCAGCTCTGTAATAACCAGACAAGTTCTGGAATGGCTCCTGTCCCATAGGTACATTTCTGAACAAAAAGCTAAATTGGAACTAGCAAAAATAGCCATCCTCCTGCTCACATGAAATCACACTACCTGTATCTCAGTTTGCAAGCAGCACTGACATATGGAGACTAAACTCTGCCTGATCCTCCCTTGCCTGTATCCGGCAGCAGCAGCACACTCAGTGGGGGTGGTGGGGGGGGGAAGGTAGTGTAGAAGAGAAAATATTTGAAAATATGAGTCTTAAAATCCAATTAACTTGCACCTTTCTTCCTTGTGAGTGTTGAAGGGCATGAGAAAAACTGAAACCTTTTTGTTGCAGGTGTGTAACTCCCTTTTTGAAGCATAGAGGAGGCGGTGCTGCTGGGAGCTGGTCTGGTCAGGGTCGCCCATTGCTCCCCAGTAGCGCACACAAGCACTGCTTTCAGCTCCCCAGTAACGCACACAAGCACTGGTTTCACCCTCAGAGACGGGCAAATCCACTTACACAGGAGCAGCTCTATCAGCCTCCAACGGCACGATACAAAAATAAGAGCAGCCTTTGCTCAGCATACTGCAGACTGCTGCACTACACCCAGAGCAGAGAGTGGACACTTAACGAATAAAAACAAGAGGCAGTGGAGGAAGCTAGGAATCAGGTTCAACGCAAACAAGCAGTACCCCTGGCAGGTGGCAGCTGAGTGAGGAACTCCTTGGCTAAGAGTGCTGTAGACACTGGAAGTTCATGCAGGGTCTAAGGGAAAAACAGAGAAGTTCCTGGAAGAGAAAGCCACCGATGATTTTATGCCTGTTCCCACGATTAGGGACAGGAGACCGAGCAAGGGGCATCCTTGATCAGACCACAGATATCTCAGCAGGTGTAGGAAGAGGCTGTAAGCACCCTTACAAGAACTGCCTGCTTATGGCCACAGTTGAAACAATTTGATCCAATACAAACTGTGTCATTGCAGTAACTGATCCTCTAAATCGATTCTCATTGTGTTTTACGTGTAATTCTGTATTTTGATAGCTTGTGCTTGAACCAATTGAATTTGCAAAAAGCCATATTTTTCATTACCTTATGAAAGATTTTTCCATTCACACGCTTTTTCAGACACAGCTACTGAATACACGTATCGACTGTGCTGTTCGTAAATGCAAGTCTATTTTTGTCTTTGTAAGTAGCATACATTCTAATTTAAAGACCAACAAAGTGTTATGCAGAACCCAAACCTCTCAAACAAGCCTTTATTTTCTTCTGTTGAGAAGTGTATCTAGTACATCCAAGTTCTAGTCTAACTACCAACAAATGTTATCCAAAAGCAGGCTGAACACCACACCTCTTTTATGACTACTGTTGGAGTGTTTAAATACAGACCACTGCAACACATCAATCCCCGACACAGAGCTACAGCACAGCTTTAACAGCAGCACTGCTGTCCCCAGCGCCCACCCACCCACCCAGCGCTGAACACAGCGAGAGCTTGCACGGCATCTTCAGCCTGATTTTATTCCTATGATCTCATGCGATAAAACACCTTTTCCCATTCATCTTTCAACACCGACAGTTTTAAATACAGGTTGTTACAGCAAAAATTAGGCAAAATGTAAGAATAGTCAGTGTTTTGTGTTCTGGTACACTATTCATGTATGTATGTTCGTATAACTAACTTGCTTAGAATCAGTGGGTAACTTCACTGAAGCCTTAGGCTGCACGTTGTGAATTTGCCATTTGGATACAGTGAACTCCCACGGAACCCTTACCAAGCTCAGGGAAGGAGGGCCCCAAGGACTCCATTGCAGCTAGAAGGTAAGGAAGTGAAGTCATCCATTAACAGCAGCAGGGCCTCTTTGAAGATGAGGGAACAATCTCCAGCCTGCCCAGAGACAATGGAGGGCCCTAACAAGGGACAGAAGCCCTCAGACCCAAATAACACCACTGGATCAGCTGCCTCTTGGACACCACATGGAGAACTCCTGTGGGGCAGGAACTTGGATTGTAAGGGTATAATTGCCCAGGGGTTTTTGTTCATGGTCTCTCCCCGGAGGCAACCAGCTCAAGCTGTTTCACACCGCTGCACCACGCGGTACGTTTGCCTGGCATACGTCATGTCGGAGACTGCTTCGGGAAATCTCAGGTCGAGCCTGAGGGATAAGGAAGTGCCCGAGAGTAAGGAGGGGGTGGAGGAGGGGGGTGTCAAAAAGGGGCACCCATGGGCTCACTGGAGTTGCCCACTGCAAGGGGACTCTGGTCCCAGCAGTGAAAGTCTCCGGTGGTGTGTGTGCGACTCCTTGAATGGTGGGTGAATGCTCGGGCAGCGGCTTCTCCCTTAAGGTAAAGTGTTTCACAGCTACAACCTAAAATGCTAAATTTCAAGCAGAATGTAAACTTGTATCTGTATGCTTTCAAAAAGTCTCAGTTCTAGAAGAACACCAGATAAAAATCAATACATTCTTTCTTTGTAGACAGCACTCGCCAATCACGACCAGCTTGGAAGTTCCAGTTAAACTGTAACTTCACCCCAGCCTCTGCTTACAAAACCACCAAAAAATGCAAGAGTTACCACCACTCACACATGAAGAGCAGATCTGTAGTATATTTGACTCTAGCATTACCACTCACACAGCAAAAAAAAAAAAATCCCATCCCCTCCCAGCTCCACGCAGGTATGCATGCAAAAATTTTATGACAAATCACTTAGATTAGATGCTATTTTCTAATGGAGCACTAATACAGCATTACTAAAACTTTGCTGATTTAATGTAATTGCGTCATACAAAAACAGCATCATAGTATAGGACAAAGACCTTGTGTATGCGCTGCTGCTTTTCAAGGCTGTGGCAATTGTATGCCAGCTGAGTTGTTATATTTCCTAGCACACTTTTCTGGTAAAATATTACATATTTTGTTTGTACAGTCAATAATTCTTTCACTACTGAAAAAGCATTTTATTGAAAACTTCTACAAGGACACAATGATCACAACTAAAGTGGGAATCTGGCACAGAATGTGCTCAGAGTGTTTTACAAAATAATTACAATCCAACAAAAAAAAGCCTACACAAATCAGTACAAGTATCACAAAGTATAAAAGCTGCAAGACCAGAAAATGACAGTTCTTGGAATGTAAAACACACTTCAAGAGCTGTATCCTGTTGTCACACCTTTCATGATGTAACTTTCGTTCGGGAAATGATTTCATTCACAAAACTGTTGTTCTTTGCCAACACATCGTTCCTCAGCTGTTTCAGCTTGATTTTGATGTCGTCTTCTGACATATCTGTCAGGGGCAGTGCTTTCACTTGACAAAGAAAATCCTGAATTATCTTTTCACCTTCCTGAAATGAACGGAGGAGAAGGAAAAGAAAACAGAAAGGATGTTTAGATTGCAAGCAGGACCTTTCCAAATTCTGCCAAAGACACAAAGTATTATTCAGCACCAGAAACTTTTTGCAGGCAAAAAACCACAGTTATTTTTACACTTGCTATCACGTTCTCAACACCAGAACAATCCAGTTACACTGGTATCAGGATCTGTTTCCCCTTTCAATCCGTGAGCAAAAAGCATCAGTTGATCAGAAGAAATACAATATTTAACCTTGAGAGCTTGTATGTGTGTTCCACATTTAATTGCAGTGTGCAGCCACATTAGGTGAGGATTGCCAGCAATAATAGCATCAGAGTGGCCATGTTAGCCGAATTAGTTACTTTCCAGAGGAACTGTAAATCAAAACCAATGTTTTGATATGCAAAAGCAAAGAACAAAGTGTAACCAAGCAACTGGAGAGTGGCCGTCACCAAGGAGAACAGATGATAATTAAGCTTTATGCATATGCTTTTACACAAACAGGCAAAGTGGAACTTCTAAACAATCTGAATTGAGTAGCAAGAACAAACATTTCAATGAACAGTATTCAGGATCCCTATATTAGAAACAATTTGCCCAGAATACAGAATTTTGTCTAGTCCTCTGCATTTTTTAGAACTCCACTATAAAGTTTTCTTAGATTTGTTTTATCATTTAGGAGTAATGCAGCATGCTTTCAGAGCAGAAGTTTCCAAAGGACTTGGAAATGTAATAGAACGCTTTTCCCTCTAAACATGATGTTAATCAAAGCAGACAAATTGCCTGGGCAAGACATCTAAAGCTATGCCATTCTACTGCCTAGAGAGTTTAAGAAATATTATGTATTACTGAAATATCCAAGAATAAAACATGATGCTGTATTTATCCCAAGTGTTTGCCACATGATTTAATTTACACCAACTTAAGACCGCACAGCCAGATTCAACTAATCCAAAAAATACTTCACCATGCTATCGGCAAGCTGGCAAAGGAAAGGTAATAGTGGAGCAACTCAGGTAGTTGGAGGGGGAACCTCCTGGCACTAAAAGGTAGGACAAATCAGGGATCATTGATCCACAACATCAGATCCACTTACTGAGCCAGGAACAAATGCCACAGTCCTCTGAAACTGAAAATAAAGTAACAGGTAACAGCCTCTGTCTAGCGCAAAGGCTTTTTAAATGTAGAAAGCGCTTTGGATATGCCACTTCAAGGCTTCCATATACTGGCGTATTGCCAAGATTGCCACTGATGTATAGGAGGAGATAAATGAGTTACAGAGCTGCGAAGTTTCAGGCCAGCTGCTGGGACACAGAACTAAGATCTGTAAGCAGATTTATATGCACTCAGCAAGGAGGACCTGACTACTGGCAAAAAACAATGCAAGTCATGAGGCAGCACGTGGATTTTCTAGGAGGCTGCAAATGATGTCACCGTAAGAAGTCTTAATCCAGCAACGAGACAAGACAGGCTATTCTGAAAAAGCTTCCTGTAAGCTATTGTCTTCCTTTACACTACCCACTAATGAAGCTTCTCTTAAGAGAAAGTGAAGGGAGAAGAGAAAAAGCAATCTACTTATATGGCTTTAGACAACCATGTTATGCAATGTAGACGATCATGCTATGCTGAGATATGAGTGAAGAAACCCATGTCTCGCGTTGTGCTTGAAGCCAAGAGCATTTTACTTCTCAGTTAAATAGAAAGAACCAAGCTAAAATTCTCACGAGTGAAATGGGAAGAACTTTATAACATCTGTAAATCAGACATTCCAAATCCATATTGCTGTGCCCTTTAATACGATCAGCTTGTGAGATGTCTTAGTACTGATGGGACATGGAAGGGCACAAAGCTTTTCTCTGATGTGAACAGATCTGAAGAGGTTCATATTGAGCTTCAAAAATCAGTGCTAATGAACTCTCAAATAAGGGGGAGCAAAACCAGATGCAACCCACTTGCAGAGCCAAGAAGAATCTAAACAATTAATACACAAGCTACAGCTTAAGTCACAAGAAATAGTGCATACAAACGAAGTAGCCAACAAAAGCAGCGAACACAAAATTCTGGCTTGGCTCACAGCATACAGAAAACTCCATAGGACAGCTAGAGACACCGTCCCTTGTACGACTCCGGTTCTACACCAATCATACTAACCACTGATCATTATTCTTTGAGAAAAAACTCAGTTTCATTCTCAATACTATGTTTTTAGATAGAATTCTTGCCTATGTTAACGTCAAATGAACCTAACCTATCCTTGAGCATCTCTTCAACTCCTAATGAACTTCATAGCTAAAACATTTTATTATGGAAAAAATGAGATTATAAGTTAATTATTCTCAAACTTTGGGGGAATCTGAATCCTAGAACTATTTTACTTGGGCTATTCCAGCTAAACAAGTTTTAAAAAGCATTCCTGTTAGCAAACCTCTCTCTCTCCGTAGAATTTCTTGGCTGGTGGTTCTCCTTCAGATTCCTTGGACTTGCCGATGTTTTGAAACTCCTCCAGCTCTAATGCTTTCTCTCGTGCACTTTCTATCACGTGTTTTGGGAAAGCTGCCAACTCTGCTACATGTATTCCAAAACTTTGGTCACAAACACCTAGATGCAGAGAAGAACAACCAGTAATGAATTCTCAAGAGATAATACGGCTATACAGAGATTATATGAACAAACTTATAATAGTTCTCTGTTCTGAAGAATTAATCATGTGACATTGTTTGGTTCTCCCAATGTTTTCTGATTTACCTTTTGTACTACACATGCTAACACAGACTAAAGAATATGCTCTTAATTAAATAAGCTCTCTTACAGCAGTAATTGCAGAGCTCCAAAAGTACTTCAGGAAGAAAGGGAAAACTCTTGAGGCAGAAAGAATTTCCCTCTAGTATTTGAATGAAATTGAATAATGGCTTTTATTAAAGTATCTCAGCACAGTCTGTATAATACAGTAATTTGCACCATTTATTTAATTTTTTAATATACCACTCACATTTTTCTATATTTATATGAGTATATATGTGTGGATATGCATGTGTTTATATATAAATATATTTAAAATGTTGCATTCTCAATCATCCCACTTCTTTGTGTCAGTACCACGTTGGTTTTGGCTGAGATGCTATGAAATCAAGGACTTTTTCAAGTGTCCCACATTTAGCTGATGAGCAGGTGTGCAGGAGAGAGCATATCCAGACATAGACGTCATGCTCAGTTTATGAATGGGGTTGGCTGGGGGACAGGAGGCTATCAGCTTTTCGGTTTTCCTGGAGTTTGAATCCTCTCTTGGCCAAGAGTTCAAACTTATATTCATTATTATTATTATTCATATTATTAGTAGTATTTCCTTTGTTGCCTTTTTAGACTGTCATTATCTCAACCCACGAATTTCCCCTGCTGTCCATTTCTCTTCCCCATCCCGCTGTAGGGGAAGGGGAGAAGTGAGCGAGAGGCTGTCTAGCACTCAGCTGCCAGGTTAACCTATGACACACGTAACTCCTCAGTCTCCAGGACTTGTCTTTAATTATATCAAAGCCTTTCAACTTTAACTTCACACTTACCTCAATTAATACTTAAATTGCTCAAAATATGTCAATTTTACACAGTTACATAAAATTATTTTCACTTCAGTATCAAAAGCCCTCTGATACCATCTATCAACTCCATTCATTTACATTATCATAATTCCGATTGGCCACCCACAAACATTACTACATCCTTTTAATTCTGGTCTCCAGCAGGGAGCTATGAATAAATGAATTATACATGTAAAATGATACTTAAACATCTATTAAATACTGGGTAACTGAAGAACAGGTAAAGGAAAAATTAGCATTTAGATTTTTTCTATTCTATTAATCTTGCAATCTGTCAGGTTTCCTAAAGGAAATTAAGATTTTTAAGCAGAAATTAGTTTTCTTATTTTATATTAAAAACATACTTCTCCCCAGACACAAAGCTAACTCGGGTCTCTGTTGAGAGAATCCTGAGCAGGGGCCTGGAGAACAGTACTTGCTGCGTCTTCCTCTGTCACACTCTTGAAGTGTGACAACAGGGATGAAAATACTGCGTAAGAGTTCCTTGTCATGCATTTCAGGTTTAGTTATGCATTTCAAGTGACACGAAACCTGTTATTTGCTTCAAAACACAGCTGCATCTGAGCTGCCTATACTCACATACTTGCCTGAACAACATAACTCTTCCAAAAGGTAAAGAGCACAACACTAAATGCTAAAACTCATCTGAAAGACATCCAATGTGAGACCAGGTGTTTTAAAATGAAGATTTCATAATGTCACATCTCATCTGACAGAGGTTTAAGTAGATAGATACCAACTGTTGTGCCTCTATGCTCAATAGCACCTCCAAGAAAATGGATCGAACAAAAAGACACTGCATGTACAAACAAAAGATATGCATGACTAAAAATGGCAAAACTAACTGAAGAAAAATATGAAACCAGGCTTCTGGAGTTTTCACGAGGATGAGAAGGGGTGAGTTAAGACAGGT
>Ga0065711_1000864_pt1 | contig 53521 bp, 24 predicted proteins | sample Hoacrofraction12_FD_59098 | JGI IMG/M metagenome (GOLD analysis project Ga0065711, IMG submission 59098) | Hoatzin crop microbial communities from Cojedes, Venezuela - Epithelial fraction 12 v2 (version 2) | ecosystem: Host-associated > Birds > Digestive system > Esophagus > Crop | place...
GGGGGGGGAAGAAGTAGCTGGCTTTTCAGAATGACAAGGCTGGAATCCACCATATTGTTACTAAAATTGATCCAGTCTGGCTGTGGCAATGATTTATTGTTTGGCTGAATACAGACAGTATGGATAAGAGCAAGAGCAAATAGAAAGGGAGGTTTCTGAGGACGCCAGTTGAGTTTTTCCATTCTTATGAATATACAACACATGAGCCTACTACATCAGCAAAACTTCTATTGATCCAATCATTCCGACTTGCAATATGGACATGACTCATGTTGCAGTAGTACCAACAGACACTTCCTTTTTGCTTTCTTGTAACAGGAAAAAAAAAAATCACCCTGAAGTACAGGGTTACAACAGTAAAAAATATTGAAAAAAATCAACCGAAGCTTTATAAATAACTAAATTATTATACAAACACAATCAAGAATTGAAGTTTTGCATGCTGAATGAATATTTTATTTAGAACCAGTTTATAAAAATAAAATACAAAATAATTTGCAAACAAAACTTAAAACATTGTACAAAGCCTTGATATGGTACAAATGAGAAAATAAATAATTACAACTCTATGTACAAATGACCATTACAAGGGCATTAACTCTTTATGTTGTTGGGTGCCTGAGCAAACTTAAAAAGGAAAAGAATGGCTTAGAAGACTTCCAAGGAGGGGAAGGGAACTGCAATTACTGAGCAAGAGAATTTGAAGGACTCAACATTTGTCTTCCTCAATGGTAACAAACAATCTTGGAACTACTTTCCACTTACTTTAATCAAGCTGCAGATTTTACTATTAGGTGCTTAATTTCTTATGGGGTGGCAACACTGTATTTTTAATTAATACACAGTTTTCATTCTTTGTGGTATTGCCCAGAGGTTTTAGATTAGCAGCCATTGGTTGACAGCTTCAAAAAGTCAGCACTTGTCTGAAGGCATTGCTGGTGATTTCCTTGATTTACTGGTTTGGATAGTCATAGGAAAGCATTTGAAAATTGACACCTGTTAGCACAAACAGTGCAACTTGTTTCTGGGCTGACTTTATAGAAAGTTAGTTAGAAGTTAGGGAATAGTTTCAAATCTTGCTTTCTAGCCAAACGAAGTAAAGAGGACGCAGAGAAGGCTGCTAGGTAACCAATCCAGATCTCGTCAGTGGAAAAAGATGTGACACAGCCAAAAAAATCCCACATCACTTTGTGTCAAACCTTTATGACCTTGCCTGCCACAGCAGATACGGGTTTAAAAGGGTTTGAAGCCAGGCAGACCAAACTGATTGTACTGTATCTTTTGGAGCAAGCTGGTCTGCTGTTATTACAGGTCCTTTACATAAAGTTAGGTCAATGATCAAGTGATCTCAAAAGGAAATAAACATCTGTAACTCCAATTAATTCCAGCTGAATTCCCACAGACAGTTGTGGATGATCAGAACCTCATATGAGTAGCCCACTTGTGGTATTGTTTAGAAGAAACCACTTTGTACTCTTGGCCGAAGCTGGCTCTCACCAGTAATTCTTACAGAAAAGCAGAGATCAAAAGGCATGGCATGTCATAACAGTAATAAAATATAAGCATTTCCAATTTAAAATACAGCAACTTCAAATATGATATTTATAGAGTGAGTTTATTCCTTCAGTTCCCCAAACAGAAGAACAAAACTCAACAAAACAAGACTCTATACTGATTTTAATGAAAGTTTCACCTGCACAAGAACAGCAAGGATTCCCAAGGATCCAAGCTCTCCATGCAGAGGAGAAACAAAAGCAAAATACACAAGTGACATATTCTAACATTTGGGTTTGTCACTATTTCTGATAAGAGAGAATGTGTTACCAACACTGGAGAGCAAAATCAGCCTACGTGTTCAAACCTGGACGGCTAGAGTCATTGCCAAGTTAATACATTAGACTTCAAAACAATGCACTCCTATGCATTTTTCCTTAAAAAACCCAAAAAACCTCAAAAGTTAATATTTAAAAGCCTGATTATTTAAACCAAAGGAAAATGAGTGCTAAAAACTTTTAAGCACTTGACAGTATCTTGAGATAATTCCAGACAATTATTACACAATCCAGGCTGACTTTTATATCATTTCTCTTTTACAAATGTTATATGTAGAGAAAAGGAAGACTGGCTTCAAGCAGACAGCTGAGGTATTCTTGTGTGAGGTGCGTGTTTATGCGATATGCACATATCGGCTAAGAAATGTATGACCTATGCCTATATATTGCATGAAGTCAAAACACTGAACCTCGCTTCCTATTACCAGCATTACCGGTTACTGAAAATTGCAGTAATTGCAACTAATGATATCTGTGCCAAAAGCAAAACAGCAAACCAACCCCTTCAGTTCACTGCCTACTTGATTAGCAAAAAGAAGTAGAATAAAAATATTATGCACTGTTCAACAAGTTTCAGAAACAGGAATGAGTATCCAAAGCTTTTACCAGCTGAAGAAAGCAATCGTGGATAATCATCAAGACTTTTTCTTTAGACAGCTGACAGTTCTCTGACCAGTCCTTACACTGCAAAAGCACACAGAGAATGCCCCATAGGGAATCACGGCGTTAACCTAAGACACCTGAGCAGCCACTTGCTCACTGGAATTGACAAGACAGGCATGGCCCTCGTCACTGCACAGGTTCAGTCCTGCATGAAAAAATTAAGGTCAATGTATTATAGGCCTATAACGAGACACCAGTTTGACTTTGAGCTCTCTTTTAGTCTCCTATTCCTTTTCAGAATATTCCTCTCTCACTTAACATATTTATAAAATTGGAGGCACATATCGCTAGTTGGCCATTAGACCCTTTTAAGAAATTGGAATAATAATTTTCTTCTTACCAGAGTTTATGCCTCTTAGTGTTCCACAAAAATGTCCAATTCATTATGGAAAAATTCTGTTTACAGTAAAGAGCCTGTACTGTAAGTCTTGCTTCGTCTACATTCTCATCAAAAAGATTTTTTTTGCAGCATTACAGTCAACCATCGCATAAATCTCACTGTAGTAAGCAGGACTTATGGGAGTTTTGCCCAAGCAGGACTACAGGATCAGGCCTTGTAATATGGAAAAGAAACAGAATCAGAATTAGGGCATAGAAAAATTAATCACAGAATCACAGAATCACAGTGATTATTTTTATGGTAGGTGAAGAGATCAGAGTAAATCAAAGCAAAACAGGCCTCGGCTCACTATGGCAAATGAATTCCAATAAACAGGATGCAATAGCTGAGACTGTTCCCATCTATATGTATATACACACATATGTATGTATGTATATATGTTTCTATATAATATACAGTATCTATATAAGTATATATAGATACACTTATGTACAAATGCATATTTATATATGTAAAATAAAAATCGTGTTTTCCCAGCTATAGTTAATATCATACTACTAAAAATTGTAAATTATGAGGCTCTTGCAAGTCTTTTTCAGACGAAAAATATTTCAAGCTATTTTTAAACATATAGGACCAGATCTCCCCTTTATCTCAAGACTGTTTAGTGAGGTATGCGAGAAAGCTTGATCTCAAACATGCAGAATTCAAGACAAGAATATGTCCAAATTTGCTGTAAACTTTAGGGTGGAGGTTATCAAGCAATGAAAAACTCCAGAAGAGTGGGTGGTTCAACACAAGTTATTCACAATTGCTCCTCCATTCATGTCTTCATGATTTTCTCACTAAATCCCGCTGAATCCACAGCGAAAAGCAGCTGGGGCTATACAGTCCTTTTACCTTTCTCTGCACTGAAAGAAGCCTGGGTCATCGATCATGACTTCTATCTCTTTCTCGGTTTTGGCATAGTTTACTATTTTTACATTGGCAAGTAGTTCAAGTACAAGTGAATTTCTACAGCATTGATTTATTTTACATAGTAATGTGTAACAATGGACAAGTCTGTACTTTGAAAACAGCATAAAAAAAATCCTTAGGTGTTATATTCTTTCTCATCTGTAAACAATTACCTGTTTCTGGATCCTGCTACACTTGGGAAAATATAAACACCTCAACTTCAGCATTTCAGGCAAGAATACATAAAATGGCTACCTATTAAAACTGACCATGTCAATGTAAGAATAAGTGTACAAGACCATAATAAATGCTTTTCAGAAATAAGGGAGAGGGGAGGAAAAATAATCATAGGCTGCCACACCACCTTAACAAACAATTCCAGCAGTGACCAGGGCAAAAATATCACAATGGGACCAAATTCTCTTTACGGTGTACCGTAAGGAAACATGAGGAAAACAGGAAGGAAAAGATGGAATTTGTTGTTGTCACACTCATCTGTTAGGTCTTCATTGACTGTCACTGCTCCTATATGACGAGTATTCATAACAATTAAGAACTGACATGATGAAATAAAAATGAGTAACCACAAGCCCTATTTGTAATAAAAAATAAAAATACCTTAGAGTCTCTGTTCTTATTCCGTATGCAAGTGCACACACAAAATTATAAAGCAAAATAACAAGCTGCAAGACAAAACACTGGCTGGTTGAGAAACCAGCAGTCTTCCAGTCTTGTACCAAGGTATAAAGGCTATTAGAGTTTGTGCACTCCAGAAATTTTTGGAGGGAAATAGAAGATGTAACGCCAAAAGTATTCAGGAACTAACAGAAGGGGAACTGTATTATTAGTGGTCCATAAATATAAATGAAAAATGAGAAAGAATGAGTTTATATAAGCATATACATATATGTATATATATATATAAATATTTATATTATATAATTTACCATGAGGACATGCAATTATTGGTATAGCACCTATTATACAATATAATACAAAGGAATAAGACTTTCCAATGGTACAGTTTCTTCAGAAAAAGCAGGTATACCCTACCTATTGCATTCATCTGTAGTGCTTGAAACCTGAATGAAATTAAGGTTCCACACTGTGCTACATTACGTATGGGAAACAATATACATATTCATAGTAAGAAAAGAAAAAAACCCCGCAACATAGTCTGACAAAGCAAGTGAAATTCAGTGCAGCTTCAGGGCAGCTTTAATGCAGCATTAGAATGTGTTAGCTCAGAGACAAAATACTCCCTTTTTAATCCAAAGGTATTCATTTGGCAGAGGTTAAATAAAAAAGCACAGATGCTGGCTGGAGAGGCATATGACTACAGCAAGCAGATCAGTAACTGACAAGTCTCCTATGCATCCAGCCTCCGCACAACAGGAATAATGACGGAGAGCTGGCTGCATCTTTCTCAGGCTTGCGTTCTTGTGTGTTACCATTCTGGCCCACTATTCTCTTCTGAATATAGCAAAAGGTGCTGTACCATTACGTTCCCTACAGAGATCCTGTAAAGCACAAGAGATTATTAAGTAACTACCAAACAAAGTTGGGAAGGAATTAGACACCATGGACTTTACTGACAGACAGCGAAGTTTGGCTATCAAAAAAACATTTGGGCAAAAGAAGGACAAGAATCCAACATTAAAAATATCTCAGATTGCTTTCTGTATATTTTGCTTTGATGACTAATACTCTTATCCAGCTTTTGTACCAGTGTTATGTATATTTCTGTCACCTATAATGTACTAAGTTCACAAAATAGACAATCTGCTCATCTCTGTTTCACCTTTCATGTTTGTAAAAAACAACTGACCAAAAAAGCAAATCTTGGTTGGTAATCATCTCTGCACAGGAAGATCAGTGGTTTAAGTGATCCATAACTAACAGAAAAACAAAAGCCAGCAATAACAAGGGTTCTTTTTGCAGCTGAGTTAAGGGAGAAAAGGTACTTCTGTTTTCTGACTTGTTTTCTAACTTATTTTCTAACTTACGTTGCAATTTATTGTAAATCTGCAACATTCAGTGAAGTGCAGACATCTCCTCCTTTCTCTCATTTCCTAGACAGCAATGCTTTTCCAAATTCTACCTAATGCAGTTTGAAGAACCCCACTATGACCCCCAAAGAAGTCTATGATGTATGATGTAGAACTGAGAATTACCTTCTTGAATCCAAATTAGTACTAAACAAATTTCTAAAGAATATAGCTATAAAAACATTTTGGCAAATGTTAATTTTTAGAATGTCACCAGTGTCAAGAAGGGGCAAGGTATATGATACTCCCTTAGGTAAAAAAACTGTGCAATGATCGACAGGGGACAAGATGAGCACTGAGTGACTCAGAGATGTGTGCAGCTCAAAATGGAAGAGACTTAGAAGGTAGAAATACCATCATCTTATAAACTGTGTGCTTTTTTAAAACTGCAAAGACATGCTTGAGCAGTACTTATCTCCCAAGTGGTGAAGTCATTTTGGGAATAACTGTTCCAGGTTTTCTGACCTACTCCTTGAGTATGTAAGGCCTTAAATAATTAGACCAAATCTTCTAGCTAGGTAAACTAAGAACAGAAATAAAAACCATTTTAAAATACTCAGAGATATTTGTTACTCTAAATACATTGCACCTCTTTGACTACCTAGTCATTCTTATCCTGGCCTCTACTTCCCCTCTCATGGATCTGCTTGCTGCCTGCTCTTAAGCAATGCCTGGCCACTGATTTACACAATATGCTTTCTCATGAATAGTTTATGATGCTTACTTTCTTTAAAAAGTGTAGATTCAACATCGTTTTTTTTGATATATTTTTTTCGATTTTTTTTTTTTAAATACACAGTACACAGACACAACATGCATCAGGTTTAGGAGGAGGCTTTATACCTGTCAAGGCCCAGTTCCTATCTGCTAAGCTTAGTGGTTGATTTGCTTTTTCCTGTGGGAGTCTTAGGGTTTGGGGAATGGTGGAAGGAATTGCCAGATCCTTTCAGACCATTCTTGCTTGGTTTGTTGCAGCAGTGCTCTTGTTGGCAAGATCTCCTAGAAGATGAGGAGCCTGAATGGCTAGGAGGTGATTTACTCCTCCCAAGATGTGGGGATGAACTCCTCTGATCGTGATGGGGTCTCCCAGCCCGGGACGGAGAAGAACTGGCAGTACGGGGTAAAGAAGAGCTCCTAGGGGAGGCACTGGGACTGCGTCGGGGGATGACAGGGCTTTTGGGTGGTGTTTTTGGACTATGTGGAGATCCTGGACTCTTACACTGGGTAGTACTCCTTGGTCTTTGAGATCCATTCTGTAGGATTTGAGCCAGACGAGAGATAAGATCTGAGTCCGAGCTGCTGCTCCCTAGGACTCTGTATCTGCGTAACCTTAAGAAGAAATGAAGAAAGATTATTTCTGTTCCCATCTGTTCACTAAAGTTCATATAGAAACACAGTATCACTAGAAACTAGGGATAAGCTTGCATTTCAGAACAGACATCTGGAGCTGAACTTTCCTATAAGGTAGAGGTGTTTGGATCTAGGCTTTGGCTTCTATGTTGTTCAAACCAACACAGTATTTGTATTTGCATAAACTCACTCACATAAACAGCCTAAGTGTTTATAGGATAACTGAAATTTCCTGGTGGTGCTGGAAGAAGTGCACTGAAGAGCAGTGCTTATCGCCTCTGTTTCAGAGGGGCACATCCATTCCCTCCCACCATCAATATACTCCTACACACAATTTGAAGGGATGACAAGGCACACCACAACTTCCTTCAGAGGATTTCACACTACTGTATCAAAATTCTCCTTATCCTGGTAACGTAGACACTGAAGAAACTAGATCATGGTTGTCTGCATACAGAACTGGCAAAGGGGAGGCTTCTAGAATTCACTCTGCCCTCCTTTAATTAGTTGTTTTAACTTAGCCATGACCTGAGCGTAGCTAACTTACTCAGTACTGATGGCTGGAATCTCCAAACCCAAATATTTGAAATGGCTACAATAAGTACAGTTTAATTTTCAAAGGGGCTGGATATGACAGATCCTATTGATTTCTCTGGGTTTGTGAATAATGAACAGTTCCGGAAAAGTGATCCCACTTTAAAAAAAAAGTGTAAAGATTTAGTTATAGATTGACAGGTTTCAAAATATTGAATACGCATCTATTCATGTATAAGGTTCAATGGTGAAGCAGGCTCATTCTTGTGTAACAGACTCTCCTCATTCATTCTCCAACAATGTAAGTTCTCTCAGAGAACTGAAGCCCAGCATTTTTTAAAAATTAGTTAAAGGATGGAACTTCTACAGGATTACATATTGCATGGTAACTGCAGTCTAGCTCAAATCCATTTTCAACCTGAAAACTTATTTCTGTTTTCTTTGCATTACCTAGCTTCTACCCCAGGTCTAGTAGGCGGTTTTCCTGGTGGTGGCCGAGGAAAGAACCGAGCTGAACTTGAACTGGTGACTTGATCAGTGGTTGCCCAGGACACTGGCCTTGGAATCTTGCTTCTTCTGGACTGAGGGCTGCTTGGAGATACAGAGCTATCTTCCGTCTGCTTGCTGAAATGAGAGTCCAGTGTCAATCTAGAAAATGAGGATAAGACATCGTCCTCAGAAACCGGTACTGGAGCAGGAGCCATTTTTTCCTCCAGTGACTTATCAGAGGCACTTGAGAGGTCACCAAGGAAAGATTTGAGCTGTCTCTTTTCCATAAGTAGCCTGACCAAGTCTGTCTGATGGGCCTTTTTTAGAAGAAGCTTTTCCTTTGCTGAAACGGGAGAAGAGGACTCTGACGTTGAGTCTATCTCTTGTGCTAAAACTGGGATTCGGCTCTGCCTGAATACAAAAGGCGATTTAACTAAGTCCTTCTTAGATCGATGAGAATTCTCATTTTCTGAAATGCAGTGGAATAGCTCTCCATTTCTGGGAGCATTTTTCTCTCTTTTGTCCTCCTGGTGCAAAAAAGTAGTAAGGGCCACTTGGTGGCATTTCAAGTCTTGGATATGGACTTCTTCCTTATTAGAATGAAACCCATTTTCCTGAACTGGTGCCATTTTGCTTGCCTGTCTATTAACATGTGGTTTGGTAAGTCTTGAGGGAGAAAATTCTGACGTTTTATGTGCTATCGACTTCAGAACCTCATCTTGATTTGGCACCAGACAGACAGGCCTTGGCTTTGATTCTTCAGCAGCTTCAGTATTTGTTAGAGGTTCTTCCTCTGCAGATTTTGAGTTTCCTGGCAAAGAAGAATTCTGTTCTTTGCTTAGCATTTCAATGGCGTCATCAGAAACCACTGGAAGTCTTTCTTCCTCAGCCTCTTCTATGGGAACAATTTCAACTTCTTTCTCTTTCTGCGTCCCACTGTGTTGTTCAGGTAGATCCTTTTGGCCAGACTCTAGGAAGCTGACACATTCTTTGACAAGTCCTTCCCTGTCAAGCACCTCTTGGCTGATATTAAGTACTAAATCTGGTCTGCTGGCACTAGCTGGAAGTGCGTCTTCTGTCACAACCAAACCTGGCAAATTTTCCTTTGGAGAGAAAAGTTCCCCGGTGTGTTCCATAGACTGAACATCCTGCTCTCTTTTCTCCAGCTGGTGGCCATAATGAAAACTTTCTGAAGCAGACTGTGTGGATGCCACTGAAGGTCTGGGTATCGTTATCTGCATTGGAAAATTAGAGAAGGAAAAGGTGAGAAGCTCAGAAATGTTATACAGATAACATTCTTTAAATAGTGTTTTTGATTCCATGTCTTCAAGATACGTTATATAATGATTCCTATGAATCACTATGTTCAAATAATACCTAACTTCACAATTTACATCTAGATAATTAGAAGAAAAATACTTTATCATGCCAAGACAGAAATGTGTAACAGGTAAAAACAAACAAAATCTCAGTGAAAACTGTTGCAGTTACCAAGTAAACCTCCTGGAAATGAGATCCAGCCTAACAGGTAGGCTTTTTATTTATTGTACACTAGTTTGAATACTCTTAGAATAAGTTGTATATAAACGTAAAATCTTAAACAAGTACACAACAATATTTTTAGACAAGTACAGAAGACAACACAGTGAGGTCCAGATTCAGGAATGGATTTAAATTTGAATTTAGGCAGAATTTAGATATTTTGTTAACAAAACAATTAATAAACCCCCCCTTTATTTACCTAATTGAATACATCCATGCCCACAATGCGTACATTTTTGTCCAGAAAAACTTTCCCGAGTACCCAAATTTTAGCTATTACTTTTCCTCTAGATGCTTATGCCTCATTTTAACTAAGCAACCTGGTTAGGACATCTCCTTACCTAAGGTCATTAGGAGATTCATAAACTAAATATTCACACATCTAAATCCCCCAAGAGGTCTAATCCAATAAATATGCTTAAAGCACTCCTAAAACCTATATATAGTATTGAGTCAGAGTGCCTTTGAAAAACAGTTGGTTATGATGAGTGGCTGCCTCTAGTACGTAGCTTAATTGTTAGAGCACATGTCCAGGAATTGGGAAACCTGCATTCAGGTCTCTCCCCACCCAAGGGACACAAGCCCGCTTCCCCCAGTTCCCATCAAGCATGAACAAAACCAGAACGGAGTTGCTCCTCTCCTTCCCCCTTGAAGTCAGGCCACTGTACGGACAGAAATGCAAGAATCAGGAGGTCAGAGGGTGAGAGAGCAGATGCAAAAGTGAGAGGAGTTTTACCTCTATGGCCAAGGGAGGAACACACTGTCATGTGAAGAGGATTCCTAGATTCTGGCTTATACATACCGGATTGGTATAAACAGTAAAAAAATCAAGGGGCTATCCTTACATTTTTCTCTACATGGACAGAGAGCTCAGCTCCTTTCTTCCTTGTATTCTTTAGCCTCATGAATCTGACACAGTTTGAGTTTGTAATACTCTACAGAAAGTGGAAGGCTGGAGTCTAGGTTTGGACATAGACTTGCTTGATGCACTGATGGTGGAAGAGACAACTAGCAGTAGCCTATTTCCAGTGTTGCCAAGATTCTGCTCTGTTACAAGACAGATTTCACTTGACCTTGCTGCAGAAATTATACATGCTGCTGAGCTTAATGGGCTTTAGCAAGAGCTAGTCCATTGGTACTATCTGGTGGTAGAAACCAATCTCATCTGTCAGGACCCATAACAGTTTATGCTGTATACTCAAACTTTACAAATGCAGAACAACTCTCCAAAATAAGAAATGGGAACTGACAGTGCAGGAGATATACTCAGAGTTCCCACGAAAGCGTAATAACTTCATTTAAATTCTTGCTGATTTTTTTTTTTGCGTTTTCTTCATAGTCCTGTATAATGAAATTTCCATCATTATGGGTGCACATTTACCTCCATGAAACACAGACATTCAACTCGTATTATAAACAGTTCACTAGAACAAGACATCAAATACAAATCACAGGCATAAAGCTGAATTAAAGAGAGGACAATTATTTATGTTAAATTATTTCTATACTATAAAATCTATTCTGAACCTCTCTAATTTATCTAATGCAGTTTTTGGACCTTAACCTAAAAATGGGGAGTCATAATTTTGAGAAATTTGGAATAAAATTTGGAGAAAAATATTTTCTTATAATTTTTATAAGTAGCATTAGCTGTTAGGCTATAGAAAGTGGTATTTTTCACCCGGGGGGGAATGAAAGAACAGAAACGTAAGATAATTGAACTCTTGTTTTCCCAAGCAGACCTAAGCTGTCTGTAGCATCTTCCCCAAGTTGAGATTTACTGAAATGGGGGAGGACACACCAAACCAAACCAAACCAACCCAACCAGAGACCTGCAGCAAGAAGCTACTTTTTGTCTCCCTGATAATGTTTTTCAGGTTTGGGCCCATACAGTCCCTTCATGTCTGCTGAATTACAATGGTGTATTAGGAAACAAACTGAAGTTACTTAGTTTCTGCAAAACAGTCCTCCTCATCTCCTCTCACTCTCAGTCTGGGTTCTTTCCTCTGAAAACGAAAGAACTTCCCTTTTGAGTTAGAGAAGTCTTTCTTACTTCAAAAGCTTTCTCATGAGAGAATCCAAGTACATTAGTTCAGCTACAGAAAGAACAGAGGAAATAACAGAATATTTTTAAAAAGCAGTTTTCCATTATTAGGTCAATTAGTGCCTAATTCTTGAGTGTTAAAAAAAAATAGTTTAGCAAGAGCTCTGAACAGAAAGGAATAGGGATAAAACTGGAGAAAAAAATAAGAAAAAAGGTCTAGGAAACAGGGCAGCTATTCCATAGGTTTCCATACATCTCTAGGATGTTGCTTGAGGGCAACATATCTCCAGGTATCATACACTGCTTTCATATGACAGAGGAACATATTTTGGCCTATCACACAAAAATCATCAGATCTCTTAGAAATTCTCAACTACAATCTGGGTAAAAGTGGGTTCAGGAAATTTTAACGCAATATTGTCCTTGAAATAGTATCTTCAGATTTTGGAGAGATCACTTGGGCATGTGCTGTGCACTCAGTTCCGTCTCCAGCTTCTTTCAAAACCTTGTGCTGCAGGGCTGCAGACAGCATCTCCAAAGTAAAGAAAACTGGTAAAATATTTCCTTTTCTGAACTTTTCACATGATGAACTAGACTGGTTGCTAATTCAAATAACCCAGGAATCAAAAAACCAGAGTTGTCTTCCACATATCTGAAGAAGGATGGCTTTCCTTAGAATAGAATGGTTCTGGTGTCCTCTCAATTTTCAGAGGTAAGACAACCTTAGTTATTTGCTTTTAGGAGGATATTTGTCATCTTGGTACATTTCCTGAAGGGCTGCAATTGCATTTAAAGCCTCCCTTGTTCAAATATATTTACATGGAAACTGTATTTTCCTTGTGACTTCTGTCTCATATATGAATTCTTTGTTACATGAAATCAGCTCTGATCTGAAATTTATCCAGATTTTTCAACAGACTTCATATCCTTTGCCATGTCTGGAGACAGAATTTCCTAGTCTTTCAGGTCTATCTTGGCCAACCCAGATTTAACACTTACACCCAAGAAACAGAAGAGTAAGCTCATTGAACAACCTACAACAGAACAGGCAGGAGCTGTTTAGGAAAGAAAAGGATACTGGATGACTAAGTATCAAAAGAGTCAGTACTACTGAGTAGTTCAGTTTCAGAAATGGCTTTTTGAACACACACATCACTTCCTTGATTTGTGTTCCCTAACAAACAAAAGTTTGTTTTCTCAGATGGTCAATAAACCTATTATTAGACATCTTAAAGCACAAGAATTAAATTATATCCCCCTCAGGCTTGACATTTCACCTATACGTGCAAGAAATTTAAATGGGTAATCGTGCAGAAGTGGCTTTCATGCAAGGGTTGCCAAAATTCCAGGTGCAGCTTTAATAAAAAAGCAAAAGAGGAAGACCAGTTTTTTAAAAAACTGGGAATGTGTATGAGAAAACAGAACTCATATAGAATTGAACCCTGTTAAATCATAAAATCAGGGACCTTAAAGATCATCTAGTTCCAACCCCCCTGCCATGGGCAGGGATACAAGTGCTTTCATTCGGAAGAACTCGGATGTAACAATCAATTATTGAAGAAATGGAAGAAACTTGTAGACAATCCTTGTAAGCATAATCCTTCTAAGTTTTTCGGGGGGTAAAGCATCAGCTTCTTTACAAGGCCAGCCACTACAGATAAATTCACGATTCACACTATGCAGGATTCTAAGTAAAAAGCCCAGAGGAAGTTTTGAAACCCCTAAAACAATTAAAAAAAAATAAGTATATATAATCCTGTAACCTTAATTATCCCATAAAGGGTCTTCTCACTCTCTTGTTTATGAAACCTTGCAAGACAGAAGTCATAATCAAGGAGTCTGAGGAGGGTTCATCTTGAAATGTGCAAAATACACCAATTTAAATTGTCACTTGGTCTAATTCAGGGAGACAGAAATCTCAAGGCCGTTCAATACATATCTAGTTACAAACCAAACAATACATAGCCTCATATGTAACATTAAAAAAACCCCATCATAATCGTAAATAATTCTCATACTTTCTTTTCTTCTGCCACTAATTAAAACCTAATCCTATGAGATTTCTATGGCTATTCATGTCAATTTTGTAAAACACCGAACCTGAGGAACAAAGATTACAATGTGATGTGGGCAATTCAACTAAGAAGAAAAATGTGGGGAATAGAATTTGAAATGCTGCCTCTCCGCTCAGTATGATAATCAGTTTATAACACTATCTACCCGATTATCGCAATTCCCATACTTCAACGGAAGTTATGTGATACAGGAGATTACTGAAAATGGCTGTGACAATATATGGAACAATGAATTTGAGGTTCTCCTTTCACTCCGAAATATTTGAATGAAATTGCTACCACCACGGTCTTGAATCCTTTGGCCATCCCTAATTAATTTCTTAATTCCTTTCTGATTTCTCAAATTAGCACTTGGCTGAGACAAGAAATTAGACTGCATTTTCTTCAAGAAACTTTACAAGATGGTGAGTGGGATGTTAAGAAGGAAAAAGAACAAAACAACAACAACATAAATATCTCTTGGACAGCCTTTATGACATCTGATGAACTTTCCTCCCTTTAAACCTTTGACAGGCTGCAATAGCAAGTGATATGATTGGATGAAATCCTCTGTGAACGCATACAGCAGATTGCAGAGGAGTGAAATACTGCATTTTGGTCTGCAAAGTTGCTAAGTCTGAAAGATCTAAAGATGTGAATATGGATTATTGTACAATACCAGTAGGTAAACATCTGACCTCTCAGCAATAGCTTCTTCCATCCCCTCACGCTATCTGCTACTTCTGCAAGCACGGCAAGTACTGTCAGGACTTCAGGCCTCTTAGAAACATGGTGTACAAATCTGTAGCTCAGCTAATCCTGTCATTATTTGTAACTTCTCACATTAATAAGCCGCTATCATATTACCTGGCATTCTGAAGGCACTTTACCTAATCAGTTTACTCTTCAGAACATCTTTCCTACCTTAGTAAAGTTTGTATATCTCTGAGAACAAACCTTATGTATCTTTTCTCTTTTCCCTGCTTCTCTTTTTCATCTGTCATTAGCTCTATTGCTTACCAGGAATATGACCAATGTTAGTATGAGTCTGCAACTTCTGCAATACCAGACAACCTTCCTGAATCTTTCCAGTTCACCAGCTTACTCTTTACTTCATGAGTTTTTCTTTAATCACTTTATTTCTATTTCCTTGCATAACTGTATGCCTCTGCAAAGAAATCTGAACTACAGTTTGTATGAAAGCATAAAGGGTATGTTAGCCCACTGTCCTTAATTTACTGCTGGTGTCATTCGAACAAACCACTGCTCTGCTTACATCTCTGTAGACAACTCACCTAGCTTACTGTTCAGAACAGGTCTCCTGCTTTTCAAAATGCACCCTACCTACTGCTATTATTCCTACTGACTTTTTACAGTCTAATCCTTTGTATCCCTTACATTCCCTTCCCAGATTAAATTCACGGCAGGGAAAAAGTTAAAAATAATGAATTATGGATTTACTAAACTACATTGGCTATTTCTACAGATAAACTAATATTGGGGTAAACAGGAGAAATATGTGTCTGTAATTCATTCTGTTATGGAACATAAGACCAGAGATGATTGTAAGTTTTGATACTGAATCCCTTTCAACAGTCCCATATATATGGTACTACAAGCACTGCAGGCATTTGCAGGAACTGGTAGTCCCCAGGATACTACTTTCTGTTGTTAAAAATCCACACGACAGGCACTAACCCTAAACTAAAGAGCAGTAACATTTGAAGGCTTACTTATACCTATCTGAAAAGAGGAGCATGCTGCCCTCCACAGCTCTTCAGAGATATCTTTTCTGCTATTCTATAATGCTAATTTTTGTATCGATTTATATGGAGGTTGCGAGAAATGGGAAGAGGATGGAATACAGATGCAGAGCTGCAAATGTACAAGACAACTGTGTTTTCATTTCTCTAATGTGACAGGTGTCTTTTGAGGATAAAGAACATAGTGTGCATAGTCTTTCTTTAAGGCTTACTAATCATGGCTTAATTTCAGTATTCTTTAAGTATCTTCCCTTTTCAATTATTCCTACACCATTTACCAGGTAAAGGAAGATTTTTTTGTTCTAACATAAACCCGTATCCTCAAACATCCAATAGGGCAAATATTAATTGCTCTAAATGCAATATCTTTAATTGCTTTTAGAGAATGACTGTCATTGCAATAAGTGGCTAATTAGTTTGGCAACATGACTATATAACGCATAAACCAATTGAAGAATATTACTGAAATCTACTTATATTGTTGGAGAACTGGGAAGCAGCAGTGCTTACAGACTCTTACTTCGTAACACTCACACAGTACTCCTGTCATATACTCCTATAAAAAATGGGCTGAGATTGTAACATTTTCCCTGAGTTCCCCAGAGACAGTCTCTTTCTAACAAAGAAAGCATGAACTTGCCTTAACGCACAGTTCAGAGACGTGAAAAGATGGCAACTGAAGCCTATTTCACCTTTCATCTCATGCTATTATTTCCTTCTTTACAGAAACTGAATTCCTACCTGACTATGGTTAGTTTCTAAAGTCACAAAAGATCTAGACATTAAGAATTTTTCAGAAGCTTGGCCACTTGGAGACTTTTTCTTCTGGAAAATTGGAAACTACTGATTCCATGAGGATTGTGGTTTTAGTAACAAAGCCAGTGAGTCCATATCACGCTTTAAGTAGCACAATACAGCATTTTCTAAATCTGGATTTTATAAAACATCTAGCAGTCCTCAATAGGATGTTAATTAGTTACGAAGCAAAATAAAACACTACAAATTAGAAGGTTCCTCCTCTAACAGAGAACGGATTAAATACAAAGTGACATTTATTTTTAAATTAATGGTGCAACCACTTTTGGTATATAAAATGCAGCTAAAATATTTTCACAGCTATTATTATCATAGCTAAAAATGATGTAAGCATCTTTAAGCAAACCTCACTTTGTTTCAGCAGCTAGCTGTGAGAAATGTCTTATGATGTTTTTCTTACTATAGAAACAATTTTTACTATTTTTTGAATGATCTTTTTGAAGCTAAGCTTTGTATTAATATATGTGTCCCCACAGAAATAATACCTGCAGTTTTCAGAAACAATAAAAACACAGGCTAATACTTCCTCAGGAAAACCCTGAGCTCTCATTTTCGAAGTCACATTACACCTTGTTATTAAGGACCAGTACTTTTTTTTCAAACACAGTATCTCCTATGAAAAATTAATTTGAAATGCTCTAATCTAAACTCAAATTCAATCCAAGTAAACAGTCTGTCATGAAAAAAGACACACACAGAGACTCTCAATCACAAAAAAACTGCTTTTATGTGTAATAGCAGCGGGGTCTGGCTACTCCTGTTTAGATTATTCTGAGTATTCCTCTCCAATATATCAATTCCAATAAAGGGTCACCACAAAGTATCAGGTAATTCACACATAAGATTTACCTTAATTCCCATGTACAGATTTCAAATATGTTGATTTCTTCTGTTTGTATCTGATTCCCGTGAGGCACTGTCTAATTCTAGGTTATTGCTGTGCTATACTTATGCTTCAGCTTTGCTATTTACACTATATTTTTGAGTTTTTGTAAAGGTGAAAGTATGTTTCATATTCAAACAGCAACACTCTTAAAAAAAGCTCCAACAACACATTAAAAAACAAAACAAAACAAAATTAAGAGCCTTCCTGACTTCCAATACTCCAGTCAGACTGTGAATCCACTCATTTGTATATTGTAATAAATTAAATCCAGTTCTATCCAGTTACAAGATTGGCACACGTTGCCCACAGCTGTGTTAAGCTCAGAAGGGAGAGAATCAATGAACACCAAAATTTCCATGGATGACTGAAACATACCAGAAGAACTGATGAAACCATGCAAGTATAATTTTAGTACAAATTCTTATTTCAGCAGGATTAAAATTACTGTGCATGTAAAATTTCATTTTCAAACTTGAAATCCAGATTAATATTTTCTTAAAAATCTCTCCTCAGAATTGTCAGGATTTGATTCAAAGCATTAGGGGTTCTCATGCCCAGTGCGCTACCACCAACAGTAGTTGCAGTTCACATAAAGAACTAGCTGATTTCAGTTTGCTTATAAGCATGCTTAAAAGGTATCCTTTAGAGAATACAGACCTAGAGCAGAAGTCTTATCTATACCAATGGTCCTTCTCTTTTCTTACAATGTTTTTTTACATATTCTCTCTTCTGCACATAAGGTTTTCTAGTTGCAAAGTTTGCAGACCCAAAGATGCGATTAGAATCCAGCTTCTCTGTTAAAAACAAAATACCTAAAAATTTGGCAGCCTGTTACGTTACATAGTTTTGCCTCTGTGAACAGGAGTGATGATAAATGTCAAGCACAGCTCCATGAAGTAGTTATAACAGCTGATTACATCCAAGTACTCAAGTGATCTACAGTATAATACATGTTGCCAGTTAGGTATTTAAGCTCCTTAAAAATACTTAGAAGGGCACTATCAGTTTATTCTGATCCTGTTTTGGTTGCTGGCCTGGTATTATTAAGATTAGATATACCAATAAAGTAGCGTCACTTTAGCCAATTTGTGAGCTCTCTACATATATCATGTTCTGTGTTTAGAAGCTGCCTGAAAGTAGCCAGAGCAGCTATACATTAGTAGCTAGGTAGTAAGTAAACACACCTACCTGTGGTTCATGTAGAGCAATAGTGTAGAATTGCCACATACTAGGAATTTGAATAATACTTGGAAACTGAACCAGTTTTCAAAAATTATATAGTGCTAGCTTAGAAATATTAGCGACCTCCACTTAGCGCTTGTCCTAGTTTTGGTGGTTTCCCTATTTTTAAGAGTTCTTGCTTCCTTCCATATGACAGATCTAGCTAACCAGGAGAAAATGCTAAGATGCTGATAAATTAATAAATCTCAAATAAAGAATTTTTTCCCCCTTGTAATTCTAATTGGACTAGTATCATATGTGATTTTAATGATAACAGGCAAAAGATTTTAAGAGAGAAATATATTTTAATTAAAGATTATCTTATGCATGGTATTATAGATAATATCTGCAATTGTATACACAGTATTTATTATATTAATTAGATAAATTACACCTTAAATTACATGAAAAATAATCAGTCCTTGGGCATTATGCTCTGAACTGTAACTACCTATATATTTCAAGAAGATTACTGTATTAATTGTAATCATGGAAACTATTGTTGACACCAGATTTGATCAGCTCTCCATGAGAAATCCCACAGACCATTTAGCTTTCCTGAAACATCTTTGCTTCTTCTATGCTAATGAAATTATGATGCTAGAAAATTGTACTAAATCTCATATGTTTGGGATAAGATTGGCATTAAAAAAATTTTTTTTTAAATTGACCACTTCAAGGACAGACAAGAATAGATGAACTATTTGGTTATGAATATTGGGAATCTTAAAAGTACTGTGAATTCCAGAAAACACGAGCATTTAAAACTATAAGTAACTTTTTACAGGGTTTTTTCCTTCACGATCAGTGCATGCAGACTCTATTACCAAGGTTAATATTTATTGTCCTGACCTTCACTACGACTTTTCTGCTGCTTCTGACAAAGAAATCTGCAGAAGAAGAATGTCACTAAAAATGGATCTGTTCTCTACAAGCAACACACTAGTTGAAAAAAATTACGACGTTCATACTGACTGCTTGTCCTCAACTGTTAATTCCTTAATTTACAACTTGGAAAATTTCCATTGAAAGAAAAGCTAACCTAACATGCCGTAATTTTTAATTCTTCTTTACGCCAAAAGCAGATGTGAAAAAAGTATGCCAGAAGAATTTCTCTCCTTCCGATAAAAACCCTACTAAGCCCGGGAGGCAGCATTTAGATTTCTACGTATCAAGCAATTGCCTCTGTCACTTGGATAAAAGCAACAAATAAAACGTTTTACTTGTTTGCATTAAAGAGTGTGCAGATTAAAATTGTTCAAGAAACATTGTTATCAACATAAAATCCAGTTGCTTAAAAGAATGGGAGTAACCCATGAGCTTATGTACATCTTCCAGACATCCTCTTTTTTCTTCTGAAATACTGCTTCCTGATATTGCTCATCCTATGCGGTTCTGTATGAAAAATTAACATACTCCCGAGAAACTTACTAGTGAAGAAAATAGTGATGCTGTAGCAGTGATTGTATGTCGATTGCCTTTCAAGAACCTAACAGTAACAACTGAAAATAGAATTCTGAATCTGAGCTTGCCTTTGAATCTGGTCATCAGCATTATCAAATGCTTTCATTGGTGATAAGTGAAGGCTGTAACATCACAGCAACTTAATTTTCAGGCTAAAATTTACTGAAAAATTAACAATTATTAACAGTTACCCTGTCATGAATGAGATGGTATGACTTCTGCACATTCTCCCTACTTCAGAAAATCAAATCTACTCTGTATGAAACAGTTCCAGTAGCTATGAGCTGGACTAACTTTTTGAAATTTCTACCTTGATTAAACCTAATGTTGTAAATGATATTAGCAGCCTCTTGGGAAAAAGCCTAACTTGAACCTCATGCTGACTTGATATAGTTTCCATCAGCACAGGGAACAAGCTGTAAACCCTGAAATCAGAATCCTTTTTGCTACAGCCAACTTTAACCATGGCAGCAGTAAAAAACAAACAAAACAACAGACTCACTCAACAGAGGAAAGCTTTTCCTTCTTTTCCTAATAGACATGTCTATCTGACAATGTACAATGTCTTGAAACTGAAATTCTGAAGAGGATTTTGGACAAAGATATCTATTCCTGACATTTTTAATGGATAGGTACGATGCTAGATCAGAGTTTCAACTAGCTGAGTTCTAAGGCAATCCTAATGCACATGACAACTTGAAGTTAATGCCACTGACAAATTTAAAACAATTTTAAATGAACACTATAACAGGAGAGTAGCATCTTTAGGTTTTTGTTTGGTTATTTGTGGTTCTAAAGAGATTGTTAAATGTGAAAACCAATGCAAATGTTCATCTCTTGCTATTGCAGGCTAGTGAAACATGCCAAAAATTAGTTCATAAAAAAATAGCAAAATTTACAACATTTACGTGCACTCCTGGCTCATAAACCTACAACATCCAAAATAAAATGACAATTATAAGTGATATGCATTCTTTCTCTAAATTCCCCTTGAACATGTCAAGAAGTCTTACCTTATTGTTCCATAGGTCCCTGAATTCCAGTGAGATGCTTAAAAATTAAGGTAAATTTTTCAACTCAGATCAGTATATTATTTCTCATCTTGGATATGAATACGATGCTTTGCATTTCCATAGCATCTTGTGTGGGAAGATTTCAGAGCATTTTGTAACTAATAATATACCTATATAGCTATAGGATAATTTTTAAAATGTTCCAGTAAGGTAGAAATTTGAGAAAATTAAGACATAAGAAAATATTTATACAAGTGCTAACTAATTCTGATTGCTTAACCTGAGAGACACAGATTATCCTTCCCTAACACAATGAATAACCACAAAATAATTAAAATAAAATTAGCCCCCTTGTACGCATCTTATTGAGCACATCAAAAAATGAAAATATGCCAGAATTACACAAAATCCACCTTTGTTAAGGGCTGAATCTTATTGTATAGCAGGCAGCGTACAAGTATTCTAGATGGCTGCCATGGCTGGAAGAGGTGTTCACTATCTCACTGAAGAACTAGAGCTAAGAAACCACTGAGATCGAAATCTAAGGTCACTGATTTTGACTGTTTCTCAAGACACAGTTACACATTTTGCACAATGTCTACCTAAGCAATATCTTCATACACAGCCCTGGCCCGTAGTTGCTGCACTCGCATCACCTTTTCCATTGACCTCACACAACACTCTATGCAGTCCTCTTATGAGCAGAGTTCAGAGAACTTATCTGGCTGAAAAATTCACAGAAAGAAAGAAAAAGGTTATGTTTCAAGAAGATTTGCTATAGAGGAAAGGATGCTAACAGCACTCTAGCCCCACTCTTCTGATTCAAGTACAGTCAAAGAATTCATTCTGGTTTTTGTCAGCTCTAATGCTGCCAGAGTCTTTCTTTGTTCTGCAAGTTGAATAACTAAGGAGAGTTGAAGCAAAATACTCCAATTCTCTTCCACAATACATGTATGGAAAGAGAGGAGTTCTCTTTATTGAACAAATAAAGGTAGACCTACATCCTATACCCTCTCCGCATTAGTGAGCAGAGAATATACAGAAATTTCATTACTTCCTCTATCTGATGTCAAACTAGAGGAAGGTGGCTTACAGTTCCTGAACCCTCACTCATCAACAATCAGGAAAGAAAATCCCTTTGCTTGATTTCAGGAACAAATGTATAATTTTCTATTTTTTGATATGTGAATTTAAATTCAGCAGCGCAGATCCCTGACCTCTGCAATTCACTAGTTCTGAAAGCTGAACTAAATTGTAAGCAGGAAATACATTAAAATATATTCAGTACCAAATATTTATGCACAATAATATAGAATGACATTACAATTATTTTTAATATTTAACTGGAGAAAAGCTTTTGGTTATTAACATGCATATTCATCTTTCATGCTGCTGGAACTAACTTTTCTTTTTACTAACTACTTAGGTCGTTTACTAACTACCTAACATTACTACACTGTAGGAAAGAGAGGGACTTGCAAAAGTATTTCAGTTCTTCAGTGAACCATAAAGTACACGAGGCTTTCATTGTTGGAATGAACTAAAGAATCACATGCTTGTAGTTTCCATAGCAAATGAAAAACTGGAAGTTAAATTCTCAACAGAGTCAGGACTTTCAGAATCACAACTTAAAAAGGAACACAGCAGTCATAGACTTACCAGGTAAAAAGAAAGAAGAGGCTGAGAATGCTACATATAATCCTCACTCCACTCAGTAGCAGCACCTGGCACAATACCAATTCTTTTTCACATGACAAGAAAGTGTATCACTTTGCAGCTATATTCATTTTTTGGGTACAAAGGAAGCCAGAGAAGACCCTCTGTGCCAGCCTACTTTCTTTGAGTACTGTGAGCAGTCTGCTAATTATACCTGCAATACATTCTGATTGGAAAATTTAAATCGTAGATATACAGGCAAAAAAATTAGGTCATTTTGCATCCTGGGATAAAAAGTAATCCTGAAAAATACTGAAGTTTAACTTTTAATGAGTTAATTTCTCCTAAGTCCTTTTCCCTGGTCAATATGTCAGTCATCATGAAGAATGCGGTATTCTGGTATCCCATCAAGTTCCCAATAATGAACATCTGGGAGGTACTGTTCATCTGTTTCCATACATCGAGGGCAGAACTATTTTTTCTATACGCAGATAAGAAGCAGCAGGAGTGGCAGGAAAAACACACTGCTTTTTGAGTTAACAGACAAAATGCTTACATAAGGAAACTAGCTACTTTGCCTTGTTATCACTCACCACTGACCCTATGGAAGTTTGAAAGAAGCTAATGTTGACAGATTACTTTTAGTATGAATATTCCTGTGCATGCTTCACTGAAAAAAAAATAAATCTTTCACATAGAAATATTTATACTGAAAAATACATTGGAAATAAAAGGCAACACAAAATATAATCCAAATGAAATATTAATGGTAAAATGATGATGATATGTTACGGTTTTATGCATTAATGCTACGTCATACTGCTGTACCAGCCAATGCCAGCTCATGCTGCTTAGCAAATCTCAATATTTTTGTGACTAATACACAAATTACGATTAACTTAAACTATGATTCTAGGCTTTCACCTTTTTCATACTGAAGTGAAACTGGGAATACAAAACTATGAAAAATCCCTTCTTCCATTAGCTATAACCCGTGATAATTCCCCTCTTGCTTTGTATACTGCAAGCAGTGGAACAATTCATTACTTGTTCATTCCCAAAGTAGCAATTTGACTACCTTAAATTACTTTAATATGAGAAAAACGGATCTAAAGGTAGTCCAATTTTTAATATGTGTTCCCAATTCAAAATTCACCTGGTACTGATTACAGGAACGCATGAAAAAGATATTTTAATCTTAAGTTTTGAAAGAGGCAAAAATCTGTTTTCTAGATTTTATAATCCTACCTTTTTCAAGTGAAAATCCCTCTGAGGAACTGAATTTATCTTTCAGAACATCCAGAGATGCTTGGTGTTCCACACCATAACCTGAATAACCACTCTTTAAATATTCCTCTCTCTAATTTTACCTCTTCTAAGTGGGACAATATATCTTCTTCATAGAGTATTCCCGACTCTATTCCTGAACAAGATCCATTCTTATTCCCTAACTTGATCTTTCAAAATATTTTTTAGGATGTTGCGTATAGCAGTATGACTACAACCCACTGTGCAGAGCAACTGAAAATGTTAAACTTTGCAGACGACTGCTACAGTGCAGTCACTTTTATGAAGACAAGGCTTATTCACCTGCTGAAGTTGTGCTTTTGAGACGCGAATGACAGGGGGGAACTTGCTGCCACAGGGAATGACAGGAAGCTGCCTACGACCAGTTGAGCGGGAGGAAGAGGAGTGGCTCTCAGCTGATTGACTCCTTGGTAAACCAGCCTCTTTCAGAGGGTCCGGGTGGATGGATAGATAGGCTATAGGGCTCATGGTGCGGAGGATGGGACTTGAAATTCTTGGAGTGGAGAAATGCAGCATATGAGATGAGTTGAGCTGTGAGAACAACATGGCAGGGAAGAAAATAAGGTTTAAAAAAAAAATCAATATTTTAGTAATTCTTGTTTATGTCTTGCCTATATGCATTTTCTTAGAAGACCATATTCACAACTCCCTCACAGCCCAAAAAGTGGAAATCTAAGAGGTATCTTATGTCTAATCTCCATATTTTCCACCAATTTTTAAAAATCCAGTATCAAAATCAAAAGGGAGCATCTTTTCCTTTAGCTGGCTCCTACCTTCAGCCAGTCAGTCAGTAACAATCAAGGGCAAATTTAATAAACCAACACAGTCTGTTCCAAGGACATTGCATACACAAACTAGTTGATTGTTGACTGGTCCTTGCAACTGCTTAACACACCCGTGCAACAGCATTGTTTTCTAAGATGACTACATTTTTAGCATACAGATCCATTACAGGCTTTACAAATGTGACTGTACAGCTACGGCTATAGCAGCGTATATTAAGAACCACAGCTGACAGGATTAATCAGTAAGATTAGTACTAAACAATTTTGATGAAAGTTCCCAAATATGGAACTAGAAGGATACACTGATCTGCAGAATCCATGAACAATTGCTTCATCTTGAACTACATCACTCAAGCATTTAGAAAAGAGCAAGAAAAAAAAACCAAACCAGGAACTGTGAAGTCAAAGTGTTCCAAACTAATAATTTTAGAGAAAGTACATTTTCAAATTGGTTACTGATGATTCTAATAAACCTATAGCTTTGACATACCACTCTGAAATCAACTGATTCTTCTTTGCAAGACCTGAATAAATATCTGATGGTGACAGATCTAAATACTTGTAAATGACATTGCTATATACAGTCTGCAATTCTTTGTTCTAAGTAAATTTAGACAAAACCATGAAGAGCAGAGATATGGAAACTCGTTGCAAGCTTCATGAAGGTGACTTTCTGTTTCCTACCATGTATTTGCAATTCTAACCTGTATTCCCTGTAAACAGAAAGCACCTATTAAGCATTTTGGTTTCCAAGGAAAAGGTATTTTCAATTGTGTCAATGCTAAAGCTTCGGTTCCCAGCAACTGAGGATAGAAGGTACACAAAAATTAAACAACTTAGAAAAAAAAGGAAATTTAAAGGCAGGTTTTTGATAAAATGTAATAGTACCTCAATGCACAAAATGCTAATTTCAGCAATATATCTAAATAATAAAAATAAATAGATTTACACAGTCAAACCTCTTCTATAACTACGCACATATATATGTATGATATTAGGTTGTCAGCCAAGTGTGACCAGAGCAAACTGTTGTTTAATTTAAACTCAAGACGAAAATGGAATTAGCTGTTACATATTCAATTAATTCAACTCCATTATTATTTCTTTGCTGAGACATCTGCTTGACAAATATATGTTGCAGAGTTTTGTGCATGCACTGTATGGACATCACTGCAATCCAGTACAAACACAGTAAATTAATGAAGCCATGGTTCAACAACAGAGCAAGTCCTGCTTTAGGTTCTTAGTACAAGATCAAGGAAAAGAAAACTACAGCTGTGTGATGCAAAGTGCTGCTCCAGTATAAATTCACCATTAATCTAGATCAGTTCAAATTCTTTTGACATATTAACTTCATACCAACAGATATTACAGCAAATCAGGTACTGCCTGTCCTCCTGCAGCCAAAGTTATCATAAAGCCATTATGAAAGCATAAAATCAGTATATATACCCTACCATGCTCTCAGTAGTTCAACAGAAACTGACCCAGATCAAACTGGTTTTTGCTGGTAGCACACAGATTCTGTATTGCAACTGGAAGACCATGACTGATAACATGAAAATTAGCTCCCTTACCTGCAGGTTTTTTTTCATAATAGATAGCATAATTTGCTGTAATTTTTTATGCCTGAAACTTGCTCATCCCCAAGGAAATAACTTCCACATTTTTCTCTGTTATTTTTTGAGTTCAGGTTTCCTTCCTGAACTGGTACAACATTACATTCTTATTAGAATGCTGATGCTGTGTGAAACAGGTAAGAAATTATAATATCATCAATTACAGGAAGTCCATGTACACACATAATTTCAGGAAGAACATTTATCTACAAATGGAAGGACTGCAAACCAGCCGTTTCTTTCCTTCAGAAGAAAATAAAATTATGGGTGAGTATATGAACCTTTAGTTTTTCATACCAAAACATCCTTTCTACTACTTGCTACTTAAATAGTGAGCAATAAAGCCCTGAAAGAAATAAAGAATAAAGAGGAATCGTCAAAGTAAAAACGAAAAATAAAAAAATACATAAAACAGGAAAACTGTTTTATTCATTCACCATTGAAGTAACTGCTTGCATATTTAACAAACCTATCAAAAAAAGCTCAAAGAACATAATTCATCATACTTTCTCCTAAGTGATACTGCAGTAGGTCACTAGAAATCCATATGGGAGGTATGTTCATAAGCATGATGACCATGAATGCTGACATGTCCTAGAGTTTCAAGCCATTTGACATAAGTAAACTGTTTCAGAAATTATATGAAGCTATCATACTACTATAATTTCAACATCTATTTTTAACCTCTTTCAGTAACACTTAAGTCATTTGATTTATGGTTCTAAACTCACATTTTTGGATCCAAGCCTCTCTTCGTAACTGGCGCAATATAGTTAAATGAGTAGAAAAGTAAAATATGACCCTTTGCCCATTATTTGTATTGCCAGGAAGGCACTACCTAGATAAAATTACTAAAGAACAAGAACATCTGATCTACAAACAAGGATCACATTCAAAGAACAGTTTCGGGTGGGTAAATGCTTTGAGGAAGAAGGAAAAGGACTCCATCAACCAGTTCTCTAATGAAACTACTGTATGAACACGAACATGAACACACACACACACACACACACAGAGAGACACACACACACACACAGACACACACACACAAACACAGACACACACACAGACACACACAGACATAGACACACACAGACACACACACAGACACACAGACAGACAGACAGACAGACAGACACACACACACACACACACAGAGACACACACAGACACAGACACACTGTGTCTCCCTGTGAAGTGACTAGGACACTCACCTATAAGAACAGCTAGGTTCACCCACCTCAGCGAATATTTAAGTATCTTTTATGAAGTGGAATGCCATCAACGAAGGACAGAAAAAACAACTCACTCCCAAGTATTGTCCTGGGCTTTGTTTGTCTTTCAAGGGCTAATGAAGTAGATGGAAGACTACCACAAATTGCCATCACAGTTGGAACAGACACACTGCATCGACATACTCTGTTACCAGTTTCTAAATCAGACAAATAATTTCTATTTTCTCTATTCCCAATTCAGTTCATATTTTCAGTTCCACATGATTCACCTCCAAAACAGCAAGTTCCTTCCTGCCATTCATCTTGCCCTCATAGCACTATTTACCCGTCCAGGATAGTATAAACCATACTCATTTCACCCATTTTTGAGGTCATGACAAATATAATCTCACACCAGGGTCTACATCAATCGGTATTTCTCCCAATACGTCTTATAATTAATTGACCTTGTCTGCAACTATTTCTGCTCCCTGCTCAGAAGCTTCTTTGCTTCCAGCTAAAGATATTGTCCATTATTTGCACTGCAGTACATGATATTTATACTACCAACTCTACTCTCAGGTTAAAGTAAAACAGCTATTTCCCCCAAAAGAGCCAAATTTGTATAAAGTGAGATAGTGCATTTGCATACAAAATTGCAAGCTTTTTTTTAATAGCTTACAAGATAATGACACCTGATAATTAGTATTTTGTACAGGACTATGTGTTGCTCTTTCTTGTCTGTTTTACTAAAACTAACGTTAAAATACAAAAAAATGAACAACTGAAAACAACTGAGCAATTTAAATTAATTTTTCACCTTTACAAGTTTCTAACCCATCAAAAACTTTCATGCAACTAATATTTCAACCCAAATCTCAAAAAGTTTTCTGTTGTTTAACACAGTTCTGTATGTTGAATCATGCAAAATGAATCTTCTATAAAGTACATAATTCCGAAATTATGATACCTAAATATAATCTTGTGTGAAAGATGCAATCTTGCATTTTCCCATGAGAACCTAGGTGTATTTGAAATTCTACTGTACAGCTATAGTTAATTACATCGAGTAGTTCATTTTCACCTAAGGGATATTCCACACCTTATAACACATGCGTGGTTGTTGACAAGTTTCTTTTTCTAATGAGCTGGCTGTAACTTTCACAAAAAGTAGTGGTAAGTGAGGGAGAAGTACAGCCAGGTTTCCTGGCTCAAAGGAGCTTGAAATAATTGTCCTTTATATCATAGATGACACAATATCTACTGAGAAAAGGGGAGAAATAAAACCAGGAGCTGATTCCCAATCACTTAACCACTAATCTCACTTTCTCCTTAAGTAAAGCCAGAGCAGTCATTGTTTAGAATCAGTGACAGAGGAGGAAAAAAAGTAAATGTTCAGAAACTGTTCAAATGCGAATTCTTTAGAAAAGATGGAGAAACACAAAAAGAAGAGAATGCAATGGAAGCAAAGTAATCTGTCTTCATGAAGAGAAAACTCTGGGAGCAAAGCAGTAGTTGGAAAACTATCTTGGAAATGAAAAGTAGCAACAATTTATAAAAGCCAACAAGTTGTTTGTATAACAACCATTAGAAATTCCAGAAGATACAGGAAGAAACAAAGGAATTCCAAAAGAAAACACTACAGCAATGACGGTGAGAGCAAGTAACTCTGTTTCTTTAATTTCAGCGATTCCTGAAACACTTGAAACATTGTAGCACATTATTTTACATATTCATTGTAATTTTATGTTTATTTATTGCAAATCTAACCAATATATATTTGCATATCTATCTCTTACTGATTAGGAATCACTGCATAAGGACCTTTTATATATATATAAAAATTTTATTTTCTTTAATTGAGGCCAGTTGTGTGGATCATACCTGCAGAACTAATAGCCACTTCCACGGGAGAATGTAAACACTCATACAACAGAACATAGGAGATCATTCCTCAAGAACAACTCCCATATCTGTTGAAACTAGGAATTTCTGCTACATTATTGTATTTTAGTCACTGCATTTTCCCTTACTATCTAATCATATAATTCCAAATAAAGAGAACTTCAATAAAACAGCGACCATTTCTCTTACCGGAGTGAGTGCTCCTTCTGCTTGAGCTTCCATAGGACTTGTAGGCGTGGCTGCAAGAAGCTGTCCAGCAGCTCCGGACAGAAGTTCCAATTTATCTGTAAGCTGTTCGGAAGCAGCAGGATGACACTCCATGGTTAGAACAAACTCCAGCCCTGAGGTTTGGTTCTTGGCATGGACACTGTTTCCTGCCTTGCTACCCTGTCTGGGCTGGTCTTCTGGAGGGGACTCCTCTAGAACTTGTAGCACCTCCGGCTCTTCATCTGAGGGACTTCCAGTCGTTTTGTGCCCTAAAGCCTCATTTGTCCTGAAGTCCTGCAAGTCCCGTTCCTTATCTATTATCACCCATTCTTTTGAGTCAACCTCCTGCCTGCAGGAACTGAAGTTGACAGCTACAAATCCATTGCTAATAACCCCATCAACATGTTCTGGAGAACCAGCTGACACAGGCTTTGACGCATCTGGAAGATATTCTTCATCATAGTGCCAAACATGGTCCATGCGGGCAGGAACAGGAGCAGGAATGGGTGTTTTCTGAGAAAGAGGAGGAACAGCAGCAACAGGAGTCTCTGCCGCAACATTTAAGTCTTTCTGCATCTTCTCCAAACTTAAGAAAAGAAGTTAATAACTGAATTAGTTACAAATTAACTAAATAATGTAAGCTACATTTGAGTTTTTTCAGTAGAGGAAAACTAGATTTATATAAAAATTCATTGTCGTATTGTAGAACAATCTATAGTGGTTGAAAGATCCACAATTTGAGACAAATAACTCTGATGTCAAATAAAAATGGGTGGATGGTCTTAGAAATTTGCACATATTGTAAGTGTAATTGTAATGTATCATATTGTATTGTAAATGTAATTACCAGAAGGGATAATAGTGAGTGGATACCAAGTTAGTGGTGAGGCTAGCACCAGATGTGCACTGTACTTAATTTATGCTACAAAGCAGAGACTCAAAGCAGAATAGAAGAAACAGATGCCTCCAGCAGCAGTTAGTGGATGATTTCAAGAAGGTTATTGATTGTTTTGACTTATTCCTTATTTATGCTTTGCATAACTTGCTTCATCAAACAAATTAAAATTCCTAACCCCTCTATGATGTATTTACAAGGATTTTGCCACTGTCAACATCTCAGCTGTCTTCTACTGTTTCCCAATCAGCCTCTGCCTTTCAGTCAGATTTCACTGTGTCCTTCTCCTCTTATTCTTTCTACACATAGGAAAATTAATTGAATCAGTTCTCATACATCTGTCTCTACCTTCAAATTCCATTTTAAGACCTCTGTCTTCTATCAAGATTTTTTTATGTTGGTGCAACACCTTTGGGCATAGCTAAACCTGCTGCATGCAGGTAGATTTCTAACTTTACTTCGTGACTCCACATCTTGTAAACTGTCATTTTCATGTCATAGAATCTAATCCCATGTGACCTCTATCAAGGATCTGATGTCATCGTTCTTATTAGGATGAGTTGTACTGACTGTCAAGAGTATCGCACTGAAGAAAAAGGTACTAAACATCAGGGTTACACCACTAGGTTTTGAAATAAAAAATTCTCAAGTGTGGAAGCCTGACTTTAACTGTATACTAGCACTAATCTTTTTTTTTAAGAAGCTGCCAAGTGGTGAAATCCATTAATCAAGCAATATTATGAACATAGTAAATACTTTCCTGTGGCTTGCTTAAGCATAACTCAGCTGCTCCATTCCTGGTTTTCACATGGCAGAGGGAAGACGATGGTATCTTAACTACATATCCTGGACAGATCTAAGCATAAGAATAAAATAATTTCTTTACCAGGTCTCAAGAAATTTATCAGTGTCTGGCTTTGACTCCAACATCAGACGCTTCTCCAGTTCAAAGCTGTGAATTGAACGTAACTTTCGCACCAGTGGAACATCTCTGTCTAGCTGGGTGGTCTCTGAGCGAACACGGATCGGAGAACCAAGACTTGGTGCATTAAGCATTCCATTCACTGGCCCATGGCTGTTTTCTTCCTCTGTGGCAGCCTGTGCAAAAAGTAAAGTAAAAACATAACCTACTAGGAGCAGCAAAACAGGGGAAGACAAGGTACTACATGGTGAATACCATCCAGGTTTTTAGCCTGTGATAAGTCAATTTGTGTTTGGAATGGTCCTTAAGTTCATGCCATAGTTGAGGTAGTTTACATATGCCCTTCAGCACACACCTACAACAGACAAAATACTAGCAATATACTAGTTCTGGGTAGGTCTGAGAACAGGAGTCTCGAAAACTCAGTAATACACTTAAATATACTCTGATATTTCACATCCATCTCTGAAATTTTCTTTAATAATATTCTGAAACCCAGCACTTGGTAGCATGTTCAGTCTGTTTTACAGTCAAGTGCTCTTATTAAACAGAAGTTAGCTTCCAAGCTGTCTTTATGATTCTCTGGAGCATACAACACTGTTAGACACTAAATCTAGATATTGCTGTGACTTAGAACTCTGTTTTAATCCAACCGCCTTCCATCTTGCATGGACATGATTTAGAGCTGGGAAATCATGATCATCCTTAGTTTCAACAGGTATAGCTAATAGAAATTGCCTTTGTTTAAACCAGGACTATCTCCTTTCTCCCTCTTTGGTAAAAAACAAATAAGCACATTGGAAAATAGGCACCATGCCTTATTCTTTCCCACAATACTCTTTTTTCTAGTTAACAAGATGTAACAGCCTCAAAACTAGACTCTCCTAGCTAAAGAACATTTCAATACCAGATCCCTTTTCATGTTCAAAACATTTTTGTATCAAGAAATAGGGCTACATGTGTCCAAGCATGAAATGCTGTGATTGTGAGCAAGGGAGACAGGAACCACTTTCAAAAATAAGCAACGTGCTCTTCCAAAGACTAGCCCATGAACCTCGTTCGATCAGTTCAAAGGTATCATATCTTATGGAGACAACAAACACCAAGTGAATTACCAAGTGAATGCCAATCACACTGCCAATTCATCAATTGAACTTTGAACTGTTTTTCTTATATTCTATTGAATATAGTATCTAACTTCTTCATATGCAAGATGCATAAAATTTGCTTTGGGTTCATTCAGTGAGCAAGAATAAAAAACATCTGAAGAACATGAGTAAACTACAAAGAATCTCAAATTATCAGCAATCTGCTATTCATCACAAAGACCTGACAAAGTGACACAAGGCCCAAAAGCTTGCCTGCTTGTTCCAGTATATAAATCACTCAAATAAAATGTGTTAGCTCTTTGTTAGACCATTCTGGCTGATCTATATTAGTACAACTGCATTATTAATTATATCTTATGTGCATTACGAGGACAGAAAACTGTTCAAAGATGGTCTCCACAACGCAGATTTGTAAGTACCTTACAGATCCCTAGTTTTATTTTGTTTCTGTTTGCATCCATTTCTTCCCAAACGTCTTTTTCCTGAGGACGCTGATGCCCAGGGGATCCAGGCAGTTTCTCTGGTGAGACACCAACTGGAATACCATTATCTCCATCACTGAGCTGTTCATCAGGAAACACTTCATCTGTGTTTTCTCGCAGCAAATCTCCTGGGATAGGAGTGGCATTGGCAATTCTACAAAAGTAGTTAAAAAAAAAATCAGAAAGGTAAAAATGTTGAGACTCTAATGAATCTTGAAATTATTTTCTACTCTAAATTATTTGCTACTCTATTAAAAGAAACAAACAAACAAAAAATTACAAGCAAAAACATGCTTCTGTAGAAAACTAACATAAAAAACCCTACTTCTTGGCTTTCACAATTTATGTTGCTTTAATTTAGGCATATAACAAAAGGTATAAACAAAAAAATAATAACTTAAAAGCTGTTTTTTTGAATGCTTTCAAAGCAACTTCTGAGAAAATTTGTTAGAGATAATGTCCAGGATCAACTTCGCTCCTGACTCTTCTACACATGTTTTTCTATTCAAAAAAATTAATGGCAACTTTCATAATATAGTTTCCTTTTCCTCAAAATTTGGTAGAATAAAAAAACATACTCTGTGAGGAAGAGAGATCACTCAGCAAACTAAATGCAGTTTTCACCACTATTCTTACCAAAGTGCTATTCTGGTCCAATTATTGATAATCAATCAATAAGCATAACATGAACAACACATTACATTTTAATTAAAGTTCTGTAGTCTCATTGACTTGGGGCTAAATAGGGCTAAGGCTTAGTTCAGTATCTGAAACCGAAGCAATGCTATTCCTAAAAAGTGAATGGTCAGAAGGTTAATTAAAAATCATTCCTTTACAGTCATCAAAATTGTCAACTGCAGCAAAGACTACCAGTAACTCCAGTGTGATGCTTAGTGTGATAATGGGACTGAATCATATGCAAAATGTCCGTCAACCTCAGTGGGTTCAATAGTGCACACCATACACCTGTGTAATATTAACACCAGTTAGTGTTTTGACTGGCATTTATTTTAACACTTTTTTACATTACCTTGAAATACTGGGAAATGAATACATTCTACATGAAATTCTGGCATTTTTCAGCCTCACTACAGTGTCAAAACTCCCACATCACAACCTTCATGATCCTTAGACAAACAGTTGAGCTACTCAAGGCCTAGACCAGGCACAAAGTCTTCCATCTCACCCATAAACATCTCTTACATTCTCCAGTCCCCTGAGATGAGTATGGGTATTATTAAACATCACATTCCGTCCAACTTACTTAATTACGGAAGGTCTCAAAGACCACACTAAATATCACTCTAAACCCAACCAAAAGCTATTTCCAAATTTCCTATAAAGATCCATTCGTTTTTCAGAATTATAAGGAAATTGCAGCTAGCATTTTAATCCAAGCTTACAGAAAACAATCTGTTTATTTCCAGGCAGTTGAACTCAGTATCAGTTTCACAAAATATGACTTCAGCAAAGGATGGACTAGCATATTTACATGCAATTTCCTGAGTTACTACTTTTTATTGCTATAAATTTAGGACTGCAGTGCTGATCTTTCAGGATAGTATAAACAGGAACCCTAAAAAGGGAAATACTTCCAATGTTCCCAAACCTCCATACCCCTATTTATTCAACATCCTGCAGAAAGGAACTGAGTTATGGAGATAATTTCCCTTTGGGACTCTGTAGCTGCTTTTCAGATGACCACAATGCGCATACATACCCAATTGCAGCCGGAGTAAGACGAGTGTGTAACTGAGGTGTGGTTGAAGTTGTTGTCGTTGTCAGAGAGCCGTCAGTTCCACTCTTCTCCCAGTCAAAAGGGTCACTTTCAATAACCCCAAATGTTTTCATGCTGTTGTCAAACACAGACATGAGAAGCTAAAAATGAAGAAAAAAGTTAATAAGCTTAATTTTTGTCTAAGAGACCAAGCAATTAAGAAACATCCTCCTGTAATACTTTAACATGTCTCCTCTTTAAGATTTTGACTGACAGTTTTCAAAAAAAAGGACACAGTTCTTTATATTAACCATTTCTCATTTTCCAAGGTTTCAAAGTCAAGATGAGCAAAATTCTGCTTTATTTTTTTTTACAAAAAAACCCACATCTGTGGTTTTATCAGTGAAGAGAGGCAAAGATACATCTACATGCTAATCCATACACATCTGTCTTAGAACCATGTATCATTTACTTTATCTAATGCTGATATTCATCCCACAGAAATGTCAGACTGGAAGCTTTCCACCCTCATTTTATGCTATGAAAAATCATCTAGAACAATTTGTGTCCACGACAGAGAAAGAAATTGCATCTACTTTCCTCTCGCTGTGAAAAAACTTTGTTTCATTCTAGTTACTGGTGGGAAGGCTGTGTCCGTATCACATCAGGTCTTACTCTGTAACAGTTCTAAAATTAGTCTCTGGTTTTTTTTTTCCCTAAAAGCTAAAACTCTAGTTTTCATTCTTTTTTTCCAGTCTAGGATGCTGAACATTTTTCTCTAGCCTCCTTTAAAAACACATACCCTTTGGCAACTTAAAATGGATAGAAGTTTGAATCCTTTTTCTTTCATAAAGTGGTCATATCCATTTTATCCCTACTCTTAAGAACCTTCAGTGTGCCATCTATCCCAGTCAGTTCTGGAACCCTAATGAACAAAGCCATAGTTCACTCTCTGTCCCATACTCACTCTCCTCTGTTCTCCTCTTCCTGTAAACTTTAAGCAGTATCTCTGAAGTAATTTTTAAGGTCAATCTCCTTTAAATCTTTTCTACAGTTTCTCCTACAATGCAAATACAAACTCAAAAGCTTAATGATGTCCCAAGGCTGAGGCAATGTGTGCATAAATACCTCAATAAAAGAAACATATCTGACATTGCCAAATCAAATGTGGATTCTGGGCCTGTGTCAAGGACTTTTTAGTCTGTATACTCTTCAAAGCAGGGATCTTGACCATCTACACTCTTGTTCAGTGCCTAACCATAAATACGAACAAAAAATGATACGTATTGAAGGCATGAATAGCATTGCTACAACAAATACTAGTTAAGAGAGACCAGAACTTAAATGGCCATGGAACGTAAAGCACTTCCTCACCACTAAATAAAACCACCCTGGTCTGGTCTGCAGCACACGAGCAAGACCATGTCAGAAGGCTCAGGCTGCAGCTACACAATTGCAAATGTTCCATGAGCATCCAGATGACTGTAAATTACTGGGCTGTCTCTATTGTGGAGAAACTCTGTCCTGGTATCACGTTAATGCCTGAGTGCATGTGCTGTGTTAGATACAAGTAGAACACAGAAAAAGGTTTTGCAAAAATATGCCTACGTATATGTTTTATCATTCAGGATATATAATGTAAATAAAACGTATTTACCAATCTACAATCAAGGTTTTTCTATGCAACATCAAAATTGCTGCAAGCGGTAATTTTTACCATACAAGAAAAAAAAAAATCTGATTCATCTTTATAACTAGGCACACAAGACACTTGAAACTTTCTTGATCATTTTACTCACTTAATTGTAAACTATAGGATAATATCCACGGAAATTTGTAATAGAAAAGGAAAAAAACCAAGGTATTTATTCTTCAGGAAAGCTGAACATCTTCTGTATTTGTAATAAAATTCTTTTTGCATTCAAATTTTTGCACAAAAATTGATTTTTTTTTAAATGTGCAGAAGAACATACCAGTACATTTAGAGAAATTTCCTTACTAACAGGAAATTAGTTATCTCTTGAGATTTTCAGTTCTTATCTTGAATCTTATATATCTTGATTTCTTTGGTACCCTGACAAAGTAAAGCACAGGAATCATTCTAATCAAAGCTAGAATTCCAGAATTGGTCAGAATGATTTATTTATTCAGTCAAACCAATTCAGCTTGCACACCAGCAGAAAACCATTCCTTCTGGATTTGCTGAGTTAGCGAGTTGAACAAACGCACAGAACAGACAGGTAGTGCAAGCAGGAAGCTGACAGGAACGTGTGTGTCTGGGAGCCAGAGGGAAGGCACATAGGGACAACTTGTCGTGGTGTGATGTTAGAACAGTTCAACTTCTCCCACAGTTTGTGAGACTGAAAAAACTCTCAGTCTCTCCCTCCCCACTTTTCCTGAACATTCCTGTGCTGGTTTCCACATACTGGTACAGAACAAAATTATGTCTTTGAGTTTTATTTATTGTTAACTCATGGTCAACACTGAGTAACTAAGACACATATTCAACAGCATATCCTCTCGGTGCCTATCACCTTATCACTAAGCTGAGGCTGTCAGTTTCAGCAGGCAATACTCTCTTAAACAAAGAAAAATTACTAGTTTTTTGGTGATCTCTATAGGCAACACTTCAGTCCTAAAAACCCACCATGGCTTCATGTTGTACTTTAGCCATAGATATTGTAGGTGCTCAGCTCCAGATTTTGGAAAACTGCCAGAATGACTATTACTGAGAAAACAACCTGATCAATTTAACTTATGGAGCATCCACTAGAGGCTACAATAGCAGGATAGCACCCAACCCTAACACAAGACTGATTGCAAAACAACTACAAATTGTTTTTAGAGACTTAACTGCCTTACTGCTCACAAAAGGAAAAAAAATGACATCTTTGAAACGCAAAGTTTCTGTGGCACTAGATGGTCACAGAAATAACTTTGTGGTGGCACAATCCATAATCACTACCAAGACTACACAATGAAATCAAAGGAAACTGAAGATGAAACAGCATAAAATTCTGCTATTTAAAAATCAGAAAGACAAAATAGCAAAAAAGTTTACCTGGTAATCAGGCTTTGTAAAGTAATCTAAATTTGAAATGTGATCCAGAAAGATGCTGAATTCTTGAGGAAGATGTTTTAACATAAGCCTGTGCTCGTACCTTTCTTTAATGGAGCCCACTTGCTCCTAGGAGTAAATAACACAACAAACATTAACATGCCTTCATTCTCTGATACAACACATACACCTTGTATCTTGCAGCCATTCAGTACACTACTGGCCAGAAAGATAGGTAAGTACATTACACTAAATAGTACTGAGGAAGGCCATTCTACATCAGACAGCAAGATAAGACATTTTGTCATTGCCCTCACTACACATGCAAAATAATGTACAAATTCCAAATTCAACATGAAAAGCCATCTAATTTTCTGCTGTGTTTGAATGCTGCCTGATATCCAGGACTGTCATTAGACACTCCAACCCTTTTAAAACGCATGTTTTAAAGATTTAAATGTCCTGTTGCATCATCTGAAGTTCAGTCACTTTCTGGTGTATATTTGGTCATCACAGTATATTGTGCAACATTAGTAAAACCTGTTTAGTGTAAGACGAGTATATCAAAACCAAGAAAGAGATGCTACCTAGATACCCATTGTCATCTAGCCATCATACCCAAAACCACATCAGGGAGTAACCTTGTTTCAATCTAATTTCAAAAGAAGTTGAAACAAGTATTAACAGGTTAATCAGACGTTGTTTCTGCGCATACCTCACCTATGATCTATGCCTAAATGCACTACTGCATACTGACTGATTCACTTTTGTTCAGCCAGCAAATACGAAATGCCCATTTTGCAAATAATCAAAATAGATAAGAAATGCTAAATGTGTGATAGGTGAAATAAAAAAGTATTCAAGTGAAAACAGGAAAATGAAATGTGGCGTATATACACTTACTTTTGCCTGTTAAAACATTCACAAACTAGAAGCACAATCCACTTCCTGCCTAGAACAGTTCATAAAACTTGATTGCTTTCTACCCCATGCCACTAGCAATGAGAACTAACACTAGAAAACACTGGAAAATGTAACGTTAAAATTAATGAACCAGTGATTCTTAGTGGAATCTTTATCACAGCATTCGCCTGCGATCCAGAAGTAAATCTCCCCCATGCTGTTTGGTTTCACTGCTAGGTTTACCTTATCTTTTATTTTTCTCCAAGGCAGTTGCCCAACCACAAATTCCACCAACATGTAGAACAGGGACCAGAGGTCATCATGCCGACCCATTTCCTATGAAAAAGAAGTATTATTCTAATGAATCTTACAAATACCTATAAGACAAAAGGGATGATAGATTCTTTACTGCTCTGGAGACTTGAATTATGATATATAAAAATTAATATAATCAACGCTGCAAAACTAGTTCATGTAATTAAATCTAGCAACTATTTTATGTAGAAACATATGAGTAAATTTCCATGGAAGATACAGAGAAACAAAACAGAAGCTGAAGTGTGTTAAAATTGCAGAAATCTATACTGGAAGAGCTGTTTATTCAGATTTCTTTAGTGTACGATGTTAAGACAACATACTGGACATTATTTATTTTATAAAACTCACTAACTTCATCTTTCTAATTTGATAACTTACAATACAATTGAACACCAAAAGTAACTATTGAAACCACTATTATTTCTACAAGAACTTTTTTACCCTTGACTACTGTATATTATCCTTTCCCAAAATTTATAAGTATTAATTTCTACATAATGAATACACACATAAGAATACAAAAAAAGGACATCAATAGCAACTGCATTAGTGACTGCTTTCAGCTATGTGAGATGGATATGATATAGATTGAGATACTCACTCTGTTTCTATGAGCATTGATAGATGCATATCGTACTGTTCCTCGAAAACCAGCGACAGCTCGTGGCTGTCGAAGAATAGAAAAAGAAAAAGACTCTCATTGTCAGAAATAAACCCTCTGAAATAAGGTTATTTCTGCCAGAAACAAACCCTACTTAACTTGGCACCTACGAAGTGAGTATGGTACCACAACAAATCTCATGTGAGAATTTTTGTTTTATTTCAATTTACCATGTTTCTACAAGTTCTCAGCAGAAATCCAAGTAGGCACCACAAAGTGACATATGTTATAGTTTTTTTTAAAAATCTATTTATTTCAGTTTGTGTTATACAGGCGTCAAGTCCTGTTTACCTCATCTCTCAAAAAAGCTATATGCCAGAACTATTCCTCTTTTTTCTGCAATAATGAAATTATTTTTTTTTTTAACTATTAGAAGTTTGAGGCTTTAAATTCTGACAGGATCTAAACCAGAATGATTTCTTCCACTTTCCTAAAATACACCAATATTACGTGGTATAAACAAACAACCAGCTATTTACTGAAATGTGCTAGCAACACAATTTTCACAAATTATTTTCTGAACTAGCAAACCAATCAATTTTTTCAGAAATTCAAAAAGCAGGGAAAGCCATAAGTAAGTCTCAAAGCTGTGGCTGAGCAATAAATAGCAAAGGCTGCACTACGGGCAGCAATTAAAAATAATTCTCTCTTTTCTTGTTTCTGAATACCAGCATTTCCTCCCTGATATTCTAGATATTGTATAATCATAAATCAACTGGTGTTTTATAACCACAGAATATATTTTCCTATCCTTCTTTCCTTCAAATAAAATCTTACAAAAAGAATTCTATAATTGATAATAGTCATAATTACTACATATTTCCAATTAAAAAAAAGTCGTGTTATTATTCTGCCTAAGACAGATATCTAACCCATGCTACTCCTTTAATTATTCATTCTATGTAGAAAGAACTGCCAGAACTGCTAGATTTGCTTTCTTTTACACAGTTTTATCTTCCCAATCAATAATTCTTTTTGTTTCCTCTAACAGTGAATGTGAGAAACTTTAATTATCTTTCTCACCTCTGAATTGTACTTAAAAGGTATTGGTGACCTGTCTGCCTGCCCCAGACTCATCACAATTCTTGAAATTTTAAAAAATTTTGCACAATACATTGAAAGGTGTGCTTTGATATACACACAAAGATAACCACAATGCAAAATTATTACCGTATTAAGACAAAACACTTCAATCTCTCCCTACTTATATATATAGATATAATTTCTTCTTATCCACTAAGAGATGCTACACTGAGAGCTATCATTTAAGTACATCAGGAGTTGCCATTACTGTCAGCAACCCTATCAATTATATCATCAGGATTATGCAGCAACCTCTTTAAAAAGGCTCCATAGCCCATATATGTCTGCTAGAGTGGTACAATAAGAACTGAAGCAGTGTTAGTTAAGGTGGATAATATTTTCTAGGATGTTGTTAACATGTAGAGGTTCTCAGATGATGTTCCATAAATCTTAGGTTTTGCACGTTATCATAAAGTTTAAATGATGCTTGCAACATATTTTGTATTCAGGCAGGACAGACAATCGAGCTACTATCTTAAATCTTGTAAGTATATCATGTTCCATACTGAACATTATCCTGAAATGAAGCATAACACCGTAGTTGCAGAAATTTCACAGTACCATGCAATTACAAAAAGAATTGCTCAAAATGCTTTGGAACTGCTAAATTACAGGAGAAACTAATTTTTCTAAGACTGTCAAACCATCCAAGTAAGAATAATACAGCATTGCTGCCAAGACAATCAAAATACAGGTAAATTTCTAAAAAGACACAGTTTGATGAATAGCACTTCTTCAGAAGGGCACTGAGAGCTTAACTTCAAAACACCTGGGAGTACAAATTCAGTAAATCCCAAGACCATAAAGTTTCAGAGGATGAAACCAAATGCTTACTCTCTTCAGCCTCTGGTGTGAATGTTAAAAAAGAAGACTGTATTCAGTTTTACTAAGTTAAATATTTCCATTCTTCTGAGAATAATGAAAAATACAAAAACTAGGACAAAATGAGGCTTTTATTCCTAGGGCAACAACTTCAATTTCTACTTGATAACAAGCACAAAAACATTCAAGTTGCTTGACAACAATATAAAAAAAGAGTAAAAACTGGCATATGGAATCTAAATTATCCCATCTAGTTTACAAAAACTAACAATTTGAACTGTCCAGTTCTGTCCTGGGGGAGAAAATCCGTATGAGGAATTTCGTTGTGTACCAACTCAATTGCTTTTGAATGTTAAAGTCACTGCCACTCTTAGACATTTCTGTGAAACTATTTGCCCTAAGATGATTTCAATTATCTGAGAATCACCTGGTGGGGGGGAGGGGGGGGGAGGGAAGCATAAATACTGTTTCTATACATTAGCTTACCATGCAAGTAATTCCAAATTCTTTACCCCAGCAAGCATATCTAAATCCTTTCACAATCTCTTGCCTTAAAGTGTAGTTCATATAAATCTGACTTTGGAGCATATATAACTCTGTTACATTTGAAGACACAATGAAACACCTTATAGTAATGCAGCTGGTCACTGATAGTGGTATTACAAAGCCACAAAACAACAATAAATTAATTCTGTCGTGTCACTAACAACATGAATTGTTGACCTACACTCCAGTAGCTCAAATAAAGTTTGCCCAATTCAGAACAGAATTTATAGACTTCTGAGCATTTGTATAACTTCTGAAACTGTTTCAGAGCTCTTTATACATCTCGCAACAGTTCATGTAGTAAAAGAGAAATACTACAGGCAATAATAGCAACTTCCTGAATGATTTACTGCATTTTTTCAAATAAAATCCCCCTCTGTTATTACTGATCATGTTCATTTGTTTTAGACACCTCCAAATTTTTCCTGTCTGAGCTCACTTGCCAACTTCAGCCTTGCAGAAACATTTTTCATAGTACTGTCCTCCAGATGCCTTATCTAAGAAAGTTGCTACCATAGCAATTGAGCTTCCTTAAAGCAAAGTAGATTTCCTTGTTGAGAAAAAAGCTTAGTAGGTCCATTTTATTCAGTCATTACAGGTGACCTATTGGAACAACCAACAGAATCTACAGCATTTTTGGAGCACATAGCTGTAAAGGGGATTTGTACTAAAGAGATGGTGAATCCTACATTTGAGTACGTCTGTGAATTCCACTGACCTTGATTAAAATGGATCACATCTATGTTCCTTTCCATGACAAATGCCACAATCAACATTCCCCTGCTTTTTCACTTGAAATTTAGTGGGGGATTTTTCTTATCAGTCATAGACTGGGAGCAACCACCTCATCCAGGCACTGTCTCAGTTGCAGGGATCCATTAACAGTCCACTCAGCAGTGGATTCCATTCTTCAGCCCTTTCATATTTAACAGCTTTATTTAGCTTGCATTTGTTTCTATTTATTAATGGCAACTATTGTTATCATGGTTTTCCTTCAGATAGAGTAAAAAAGCTTTTGAAACAGACAACTCTCAAATTGGCACAGGAACAAATGGGAAATTAGGGAAGAGTTCTTAAGATTCTGGAGGCACACTTTCTGCAGAAAAAAGAACTCCTACAAAAGTTTACCTTAAATCCCAGGTATTAAATTAGTGGTAATAGCTGTACAGATCACGTGACTTAGTTCCTTTATTAGAATATGGGATATAATTTCTAAGAAGGCTACAGTTCTTCCATACTTATATTTGACACAAAACATACTTTGCAAATCTTCTACAAAACTGTCACTTGTTTGGATCAGTTTACATAAAAAAAGTTTTTTCTAGTATAATTAGCTGAAGCAGTGATCTCAAAGTCAGAGTTGTCTCAGATTTGACTACTATCACTAAACTCTTCAAATGCAAGTTAAAATAAATTATTTTGAAGATACATGTATATGAAGCCGATCCAATGACCATGAAGAATTTTTCTACACATAAAGGTACTTTGTAATGTAACGTCAGTTTTCTTTGGAGGTGGCCCTGCCCTAGAAACACATGACAATGTCTTAGATAAACTACATGTAGGAAATCAGTTGTTCCTAGAAAAGTGAACTAATTCCTCTAAGCACACAGGTTTGCAGATTCTTGGGAGACGCTATGCTTACAAACCTATCTACGACTGCTGCTTCTTTAGAGGTGCTGTGGAGGAGGCAAATCACACTCCTTAGCACAGCTCAGCATCTCTAGATAAATGCTCTGAGTTTATTGCTCTGGGAAATGTTGGAAACAGTACGCAGAGCAAAGGGTTAACTTTTTACTGCAGTCATGGAAATTAGATAATAAACACAAAGAAGAAAACAATAATGATTCTTTACATCATAGTATCTAACATATACCATGGTTCTTCCTATCAGTCAGGCAATGACTGAGAATTCTTGTGTCTTTAGGTTCTGGACTAAGAAACCAGCTCAAGCCATGAACTCCACATTCTCAGTGCTGACTCTAAAGCTGAGTTCTAAAGTGCGTAGGGGGGTGAGTAGAGAAGCAGCCACCTACATTACCTCTATTTCTCTTTGTTAAAGGCAGAATCCTCCTTTCTTATCTTTTCCCTTTAAAAAGTCAATTCCCTAGATTTTTAAGTCAATTTCCTAGGTTTTTTACCCAACAGGAATATGTTTCAAAGATTGGAACTATACACAGTTCTAATTATTTGGAACCTTTTTAATACCAAATGGCTTCAACAATTCACATTCCCACCCCCCCCTTTTTGTGGATATAGGCTGTGCAATTTAATTTAATGCCTAGAATGTGTTAGCACCAGTTTGAAGTAAATGAAAAATTCAAGGATCATCTGGGTAAGGAAAGATCAAGCAGTTGAAATACAATTGCTATTACAATATATTAAACATCTCAATTAGTTTTCACTGTATATACAGCTCTTCAAGCCCACACTTTTAGCTCTACATAAAAACCACATCAGACACTAATAACTGAGTACTTGCACTTAGAACTCTTTATCGACCTATCTCCTACCAGTTGTCAGTATGATACATTATTTGGACTCAGGTCTACCTGAACAGAAGTTGTGATTTCCAAAAGTTGATTGCAGCTGCCTGATCCTATGCTACCTAGTTCCAGCAGAAGCTGAGTAACAACCCAAGTTAACATGTAACAGTACAATTAAATTTTGCTATTGTGGGTTCTAACAGACATGTGGTGACAAATGAAAATTTAACTCCAATTGCCTGTGCTATAAAGAGCATCAACATCTCTAAGTCAGCAATATTTGATACACGAACCAGCTCCTGAGCTATTCAGTTTTCAATATGGAGTATTTACTCAGCCAATGTGATGCACTAGCTGAAAACGGCAATTGTTCCAAAGCTGATTCATGAGCAGACTAAAAGTCTGGTGGGCTGGAGGTGGTAACAACCTACTAAGTGTATGTCACAAACCTGAACTTACTGCAGTGAAAAATCACACAGGATAAATCTGCCATGCACATGTTTGCTTTGCCCTGAGCAATCTTTCTTCTTTCTCGTATACCAGGAGCTGAAGCAGAGATTACTGTAAGAGGAATACTGCCTACGTAAGCTAGCTAATGCTCTGCCAGAGAATTTCCCCAGGCAGCAGACTATTGTTTTACTTACCTCTGCAAGTAAAAATTTTATGGTTGCCCAGCATTATGGGAAGTCCTGTGCTCTTAGCAGACTGGAGAACACAGACCTTCATCTTTAATTTTTTTTACATATCATATTTAGCATTTATAATTATAATATCATACATGAAAGAGTTGTATCAATCCAGTGCTAGACTTATTTCAGCAGAAGACTTATTTTCAACTAAGGATGAGAAGCAAAAGGTCTCAAGCAAGCTAATGTACATAACATAACACACTTTCCTTCTTTTCTTTTAAACTACTCAAAACAGTTTTTCATATCTCAGCAGAGAATTTAGTCCGTAGCTCAGAAAGAATTAGAAACTGAAGCTTGTTTTGATTTTGGTTTGCTTCTGTTTTCACCAGGAAACAATTTTTACTGGACCAAACCATCTGTCTTTCCACTATAACAGCTTTTAATTTCAAACAAATAGGGCAGCTCTCAAAGACTCTCAGTTCATGCAAGCTTAATGAAAATTGGTGATTAAAGACAGAACCCAAATCAGCACCTTGACACAGCGGCAGACAGCTAAAATTCAGTTAAAATGGCTCACATCTATCTTAAGAGACATTAATCAGCAGGTCAATCAGCATGCATTTTAGATGGCAAGTAAGGACCCGCCTAGTTCCAAAACTGCGACTATGTACTGGTTAGAAAGGTAGGGTATAGTATGAAGCTGAAAATACTAAGAAATTTGGAGGGCATAAGGGAAGCGGTACACAAAATCATAGGAAAGCAGTTTCATCATTCATAGAATAATCTGGTTTTTTTCCAAAGATAAGATCAAATCTCAGTGGAAAAAATGTTTCTCTTTTTTTTTAAAGGACTGTTATAGCCCATTCCCCTGAGCATCTATCAGTTCTATAGAAAATAAAGGAACTGCTGTATCAGAATATAGAACAGCTATACAGCACACCAGAATTTCTAGATTAGACTGTTCAACGATTGTTTGGATATGATATCAGTGTTCTGCACACTCCAGGAAAGGAGAAAAAAAACAATATATCCCAACAATTACAAAGAATTGTATTACGAGAATTAATTTTTTTCGTATCTCAACTATTTATTGACCTATTCCTTCAGACAGGATATTAACAGATTGTGTATTCTTTTTATTTTTCAACCAAAAACCCCAAACACTAGGTCACAAAGAATCTTCCTCTCAAAGAAATCACTATAGATGATTTTCTCAAGTTTCTCATTTCATCTAGTTGTTGCAAGAATATTCCATAGAGATGTTACAACATAATATCACACCACATGAAATTCATATATCCATTCTACTTGTGTCACCCAAGACAATTCATAATGCTCTTTTTTCATCTTTTACATTAACTCACTACCTGCCTTTTTCACCTTGTACTATCACACACGAGACACCAGCTGTCTGTCTCTATTACACTGATTTCCTTAATGTCTTCTTTGTCAGTAATACAATCAAACTTGCAAGGATCATGTTCAGTGGATGCTGAAAATGCTACATATAAACTTTATAAGATTGTGCCTTAAATAATCTCCCTCTATGTCCTTGAAGGAGGTTATGGCAGACAAACATCATAAATAGTGTTACACCAGTAGGTATAACACAGCTATGCATTACTTCAAAAACTTTTGAAACCTAACAATTTAATAGTTGTTTTAATCTCTTTATTCAAAAACAATGTCTGTGCAAACCTCTCCAAACTAACTCCCTTGTCCTCCCTATAAAGTTATCACTAACTCAGAAATGGAGCCTCAATTACTAATGTCATAATTCTTTCAACTCATGGAGATTCCTGCTTATAAAACCAATAAAACAAAGGGCTCTTAGCTTAGTCTCTAGCAAATAACCATTTTGGACATTTTGACATAAAAATCTAAACTTTCTTCAGTTTCTCCTAGGTTTCAAAGGAAAAAAAAAAAAAAAAGATTCATTAGGCTCCAGTCTTTGTTGACTTAAATGACATGAGGGAAAGAATTAAGGAGTATGTATAGGTTATTTAAGAATGAAACTGTATGTTTACATCTTGCATTGAAGGGCTCTGATGATATATAATTCCTTTGCTACAGAACTGAAAGTTATAAAGAAAATATAAAGTTTTAATAATTCATCTTAGACTCTTCAACAGAACTCCATTTACTGAAACAAAGGGTTTTCATATTTTTACAAAATATCAACTATCAAATGCTTAGCTCAGAATTTAGAAGGAAATCTTGCAAACCTCATCTATTTCCAAAAATATATGTAGTGTAGTATGACTGATGCAGATTTAGTGAAGAAAAGCTGAAAACATAGTTTTAAAAGTATTTGTTCTTTAGACATTTTCTTTGTTCTACAGTAGCAAAATGTACAAAATTTAATTTTATAGACATGGAAAGGCAGAAATGGGCTATAACAAGAAGGGAAAGTCAAGTTTCAAAAAAATTACCCCAGTCCTCTCTTCCAACGCTACTTTCTAATCATTATTTATTAATAAAAATATTTATTTTAGACACAAAGAACATACAGTAAATAGTTTCCAACTCTATTTTCAGGAGCTTACTGCATTCTATTTGGCAGCTGAATTATCACATACATCTCTATTGCTCCTTCTTTTATTTTTATTTGTGCCATAATAGCTGAACCAATTTTGCTAATTGCTGTAAAAGACACAATCAGTGCAACAACATTATTCAAATAAATTAGGATTCACACACTAAGCATTAAAAACATTCCTTTCTTTATAATTTCTTGTTCATTCTATGCCTGTCTGCTGATTTACAGAGTTCAGTACAAAACTACTACTTATTTTTAACATAATTTAAAGCCCAGCTCTTGAATCTTCCCAAGCAGTGCTGAAGAGAAGTGGGGAGAGGTGGCTGGCTGTTAGGATGGTGATCTCACAATACATGACTAAGATACCTGTCTTATGTTTCAAGCTACAACTGCAACTTGCCAACTTATTCCATCGTGTCAAGCTCCTCAATAAGCCGGTAACAATGAAAAATTGGACACAATTTAGCTTTGCTGCATCACACCCCACTTCCCTGTGTCTTCTTCCTCCCTTCATATAGATTACAACAAATACTTCCAGCAACTATTTCAAGAAGCAACTGATCCAGTGCAACGCTCTACAGAAACAGACATTGCTTTTGGTCCTGGCAGAGCACATTGGTCTTCCCAGGCTAGATAGCCCACACAAAGCTTCACAGAACTAATTTCAGATTTAAAGTTCACTGAGGCATTTACACGACATCTTTGAGGTTCTCACCAAATGTTTCTTGTTCTTTGTTTCAGCACGTGCTATCTTTACTTCTGCAGTAGAGAGGGAATGGGGCAGGTCATTCTCAGTCACCCTTTTCCCTCCCCTCCTCCTCTTGTTTTTCCCTTGCACATTCTGATACCTCTTTCACTCCATTCCTCTCCCTTATTTCATGAAAGCTAATCACAGACCTGGGAGGGAATAAGGGAAAATCTGAAGGGTTAAGTGGAACCCACAGTGATTTTGTAAAGATAGGTTGAAAGACTTTGATAGGGAAGAACCACTGCAAGTTCCATAGCCATGTAATGCCTGACATTACTTCACTGTGGCCGCTGCCTTCTTCACATTAATTTCTGTCTTCATTAGCCAAACAATGTGGAAATTAATAAAAAGAATTTTGGTTTTAGGATTGACCGATTATAGACATTTCATCCTGCGAATTTTTCATGCCAAATTTTACCATGCACAGGTCTTTGCTTTGTGACCATTAGCATTGAGGTGTCCAAGTACATCATGCATAGATTTCATGCAAATACCGAGAGGGAAAAGTAACTTTTTGTCACTTCCCTGCTTCAAAGAATTATGTTGCAAGATAATGTTGTGTTCACTCAAAGATACAACTTATGAAAGGCCTACCCTAAAGTATATCAACGTGTAAAAGCCTCAAAGGACTATTACACAGATAGGAACTTATTGACAGATTTTGCTTCCTCCATCATCCTTCCCATAATTCGAATCTTTCTATGACGGTAAGGAGAAGAGGATAATGGTGATATTAGGCCAGTACAGCAGTAACGAAGAGAACGTTTTGCTGAGCCTGAGCAGATTAGCCCTGTGGGAGCACTGGAAGGCTGCTGAGTGCTTCTTGTGCCATGCCTGAATAGTTACGTAGCTCTTGCTCCATGTCACAGGGTGCCACCATGCTAAGCTTGAGAATGCATGCAGAACTATCCAAGTTCTTGTGTTTTTCAGAAACAAGTTAGGAAAACGATAAGAGGGAAGGATAAAACAGGATTATCTTAAGGTTCAAATTCCTCCTTGTAACGTATCATGTATAGTACCGTAGCACTTACAACTGCAGAAACACTTCTTTGTGACATTCATCACGTGCAGCCCAGACAACAGCAGCCTAACTACACAGCAGTGCAATTATTAGTGAGACATGATTCCAGTAAACTCTACTCACACAAGAGTGACACTTAAAAGAGGAGGCTAAAAAGAAGCCATTGCAATAACTGATAAGGAAATAACCTAAGGATTGATGAAAATTTTACCAGAAGAGAGAAGGCACGTGGATAAATTTTAGAGAAGTTTGCTTAAGTTTCAGTGAGAAAATAGTATGATTTAGTGACAACTTCAAGGTAAAAACAAAATAAAGAAGAGGAGCTCAAAAATTGTACTGGAAGTTTAAGTGACAATACATGTTAAATATGAGACAGGCAGTATAGCTGAGGAAGATGAGAAGATTTCAAAGAGGAAGAATAAATATGATTTTACTTGTTTAGGTGCAAACATGCAGTCCTAGACTAATCACATCCCTGTGTAATGTACTGTTAGGGACTGAGAGAGAACATTACCGAGAAAAGATAGCATAAGGTAAATGCCAACAACAAAACGCTTCTCAACAGGATGAAACAACCACTGAACAGTACATCTAACAAAATGTCACAGACCATTTACCCTGCAGCATCTGGCTTTCAACAGTTTTAGTCAGGTTTGGAAGAGAGGTCTTTTTAGACCAGTTAATATATTTTAGACAATTATTTATTACATGATTAACATGGAGCATGATGAATTGAAACAGCTTCCTTGAACCTTTTTGTACTATTTAATTATTTTTCATATAATCCACTGCCATTTAATACTGTACTCATAAAACATGTCCTAGTTGTCCTTGGATTTTGCTTTAATCTGTGTCACTCCAAGCAGAGAATGTAACAAGGAACTGCTGAACATACAGTGTATCTTCCTGCTCTTTAAATAAAAACAAAACATGACAAATTTCACAATTTTCTGGAGTTGATATAACTGCTGCCAATCATTTAACAGGTGGTCTCAATTTAATCCAAATTTTATTCCAAATGCAATGTTCAGTAACTATTCTTGAACAATTTCCAGTATATAGACTCTTACTTATACTGAATGCATGCAGTCAAAGGATTATTCAGGAGTAGTTACTGACACAAATTCCAAATTGTCAGTGTAACTGGGGCAAATAAAACTAGCACCAGTTTTAGTCAGTACTATCTGTGGACCACTTCTGAGATCTTTTTGTTGAAGGACTATCAATGTTTGCAGATCAGGCTATAACAGCATTTACTTGAAAAAGAGATTGAGAAGCATATATGAGCAATCATATCATGCTTATAATGCATATTTAAGCTGTGGGTTCAAATTGCCTTCAGAGAGGACAAAAAATTTGATCTTTTTTCTTACAACAGTGTAGCTTCACCACTGCTCCTTTAGTTCTTAAAATTATACCACTTTTTTGCCCATCATAATGGATATAGCTTCCACTCTTTCAGAACCATAAAAACTATGTTCTCTTCCAAGCACAGAAATAAACAATCTGCAATTCTTCTGCCAAGATGACAGGACATAAGGTAGAATAAGGGGGAAGTATTCCCTAGTCCTGCTCAGCAATCAAGATAATCCAGAATATTGAAAGAAAGAAACACCATGCAATTAAAATGCATAACTACTCCTAAATTTTCATGAAGTAAGAAAAAAAAAATTAATATACAGAAATATATACCTTCTATCCCTGAAGCGCAATGGACTTCAAAAGCTTTCAAAATGTTTTTAATATTCTGCTTTGATATTTACCAACACATTTCTGTGCAGCACTTTGTGCAGGGTTTTTTTTAAATTGGTTTTTGGGAGTTTCGTTTGGTTTGGGTTTTTTATTGGGTTTTGTTTTTTTTCAAAAAAACCATTTCAGCTTCTTCAAGTATACTTCCAGGACACCATCTGTCATCCTAAAGTGAAACTTCAAGATACAAACTCATTTGCTGGAAAGTCCTCAGAACCTGAGGGCACTGAAGAAAGGCAAGCAGCACTTACCTACTTTTGTACATAAACACCTGAACAGAATTACATGTTCATGTTTGATATGAACAGGTTTGTAGCTGCTTCCCTAGACAATAAAAGACCTAAACATTTGCATTCACAACTGCTTTCACTGCAATTTTCTAAGGGTCATAATGTGCAGCAGCTGGTATATCTTCTACTTTAGCAGGAGTCAGAGACAAGTTTGTTACTGACAGGTCGCCAGTAAAGAGCATGAGTAACTGCTCAGAAAATTTTGGTGGATACTCTGTCTCCTTTGGATTTGACCACTTTTGTTTGTTAATGTTTAGAGTAAGAGTTTTGCAGCTCCTTTAATGCAAAGTATATCAGGAAAAAAAAAAAAAAAGTGCTACAATTCCTATCTGTTCTAAAATCAAGACTTCCCAGCTTGGTAATATTTAAGATTTCAAAAGAATCTACCAAGTTAGATCTAAAATATTGTAAACCTCCTTAATGTATATTAAAAGAACGCAATTTTGATTTTTTACTTACTTCAAATAAATACAGAAAAGTTTAGACTCTTGAAATTAAGGTCGTGCTAAAAAAACCTATAAGGGCCAGAACTCTGTCAAAGCTCTTCACTTTGTTTAACAACTGAAGAACGACCTAAAAGCTGGTCATTAGGAAGGGCAGGAGAATGGTAGGGAGAGTGGGGGAAAGCAGTCATAGGGTAACTCTCCCTTTGACCTAAAAAGCTTTGTTTATCCAACATACGACAGTTCCACAGAAAAAAGAGAGTCTGCTCATAATACCTTTTAACCTACTAGTTAGGATGCTCTCAGACAGGAAGCCCACGTTCCAAACTAACAATAAAATGAGTAAATAGGCGTTTTCTCCTTCATTGATATTCACTGAGTGCAAATCACCAGAATATGGGCTCTGGCTGTCAATTTGCATAATTATTTAGGCTGCCAATCAGTCAGACCTGTACACTGAGTAGAAAAATACGGATGTTTTAGATAAAAAGGTTTCATCTAAACACGACCTTATGGATAGTTTTTCAACTGTGTTTTTCCCTAGCTTGATCAGCTCAGCTTGCATACTTCACAATCACAGAATGGTAGGGGTTAGAATGGACGTCTGCGGACCACCTAGTCCAACCGCCCTGCCAAAACAGGGTCACCTAGAGCAGGCTGCACAGGACCTTGTCCAGGCGGGTCTTGAGTATCTCCAGAGAAGGAGAATCCACAGCCCCTCTGGGCAGCCTGTCCCAGTGCTCCGTCACCCTCAAAGTGAAGAAGTTCTTCCTCATGTTCAGATGGAACTTCCTGTGCTTCAGTGTGTGTCCATTGCCCCTTGTCCTGTCGCTGGGCACCACTAAAAAGAGTCTGGCCCCACCTCCTGATACCCACACTTAAGACATTTATAAACATTTATAAGGGCCCCTCTCAGTCTTTTCTTCTTCAGGCTAACCAAGCCCAGCTCCCTCAGCCTTTCCTCATGGGAGAGATGTTCCAGTCCCCCAGTCATCTCCGTAGTCCTCTGCTGGACTCTCTCCAGTAGCTCCTCATCTTTCTTGAACTGGGGAGCCCAGAACTGGACACAGTACTCCAGATCAGGCCTCACCAGGGCTGAGTAGAGGGGGAGGAGAACCTCCCATGACCTGCGGGATCCCATTGGCTTTCTTGGCAGCCAGGGCACACCGCTGGCTCATGGTCAACTTGTCTCCCACCAGCACTCCCAGGTCCCTCTCCACAGAGCTGCTCTCCAGAAGGTCAGCCCCGAGCGTGTACTGGTGCATGGGGTTGTTCCTCCCCAGGTGCAGGACCCTGCATTTGCCTTTGTTGAACCTCATCAGGTTCCTCTCTGCCCAACTCTCCAGCCTGTCCAGGTCACGCTGAATGGCAGCACAGCCTTCTGGTGTAT
>Ga0065711_1027142_pt1 | contig 53520 bp, 31 predicted proteins | sample Hoacrofraction12_FD_59098 | JGI IMG/M metagenome (GOLD analysis project Ga0065711, IMG submission 59098) | Hoatzin crop microbial communities from Cojedes, Venezuela - Epithelial fraction 12 v2 (version 2) | ecosystem: Host-associated > Birds > Digestive system > Esophagus > Crop | place...
CCCCGGGGGGGGGCGGCCCTGGCCCCCCCGGGCGCAGCCCGCAGCCCACCCGTTGCCGTGGCAGGGGGCCCGGCGTGGAGCTCAGCGAGCGGGAGGAGCGCCCAGCGCTCGCCCCACGGGTGACGCCCGGCTGCGGGGCTGCCCCGGCTCGGGGGGATTTGGGGGAAAAAGTGCCCGGAACGGCTGATGTGGCCCGAGCGCTGCGTGTGGCCCGGCTGCTGGGCAGCCGGTACCGGGAGAGGCCTGCGGCCGCCGTGGGCCCTCTGCCCTGGCAGCGTGCTGCCAAACTTTCGGCTCGTTTGGGGTAATGGTTTTTTGGGTGGAAAAGTAAAACAATAGCGGCAAATTGTGCCCCTCGGAGGCTTCTGCAGCAGCCTTGCAGCCTGGTTATTTAAAGCACGCGAGGAAAGGGAAGAGTCGCCTCGCTAACGTCCCTGCTAGTGGTGTGCTCCGCTGTAGGTAAAATAATTTAAAATTAATTGGCTGCTCCTTGTTACCGCTTCTCAAAGTACGCGACCTGTATCGATTATCTAGTCGTTTTAGTGGCTTTGGCGGGAGGGAATTATTTAATTTGGCTTAATTAACCTGTAGAACTCGCTGCTAAAATAGTCTGGAGCCAGGAGGTTTCGGGTTCGGGAAGAAGTTGGATGCTTTGGGAGGCTGGGATGTGCACCGTGGAATGAAGAACCACGTTAGCCGCTCCCTCGTGTGCAAGGGCAGCGTCTTGCCCAGGCTGCGCTGGCACTGCGGGAAGCTATAAACACGTCCCTCGATGAAGTTTGGGGTTAGACGGCAGTTTTTGGAGGGTTTGCAGCATGCTCGGAGGAAGGGAGGCCGTGGCATACTTTTTTTTTGAAGCAGGCGGGTGTCAGTGATTTTTGGACCGTGAGCCTAGTTTAAATTGAAACCAACCGCCAAACCGACAGATATTGAACGGTCTCCGAGCTGTGGTTGAGATGCCGCGTGTGGGGTTTTTGGCGATCGTTAAACTGACGAGTGACTTGCTGTCCTGTTGGAAGGTGACTGAGTTGGTGCTCGATAACTGCCGATCCAGCAACGGTGAAATCGAAGGCCTGAATGATTCATTTAAAGAACTCGAGTTTCTCAGCATGGCCAATGTAGAGCTGACGTCGCTGGCCAAACTCCCCACGTTGAGTAAGCTCCGAAAGGTGCGTGTCTCTCGCCTGCCCGTGCTGTGACAAGGACAAGTCACGGGCGACAACCCACGGTTGTGCCTTCGGCGCTCGCGGTTGACTTGCGTGGCGCTGGCGGTGCTTTATGGGATGGCAGGCGTGTGAAACCCACGTCCAGTCTACGGGCTTTTTTTAAGGTCTGAAGTTGGTTTGGGTCTCTCCAGTTAATTGTGGCCCAACTGGGCGTGCTCAGCGACGCTGAGGACAGCGAGTGCTGGTCTGTTAAAAACGCCAAGGCTGGCCGTGTTGGGCCGGGGGTTGGTAACGGGTCCGTCGCTGGCACAGTAAAGGCTTGCAGCGAATTCCAGTATTCTGCTAACTCACAATTTAGGTATCCCAACCCGTGAGATTTTAAAGAGTAGTTTATAATTCTCAAAGTAAGCTTCAAGGAACTTTTTGACAGCCAAAGCGTTAACACAATTAGTGCTTGTTAACTTGTGGGGCTCTTCAAAAGTGTTTGGCTTTGTGATTAAACTGCAAAGTTAAAGGGAGAACGATTAAAAATTATGCGGTCTGAATGTAATGGTAAGGAGCCGGCCCTTGAATGACTCAATTTTTTGTTCTGTACAATAGTTGGAGTTGAGCGACAACATCATTTCAGGAGGCCTGGAGGTCCTTGCAGAAAGATGTCCAAATCTCACATATCTAAATCTAAGTGGCAACAAAATCAAAGATCTTGGCACTGTGGAAGCTCTTGTAAGTACGGAGTGGGAGGGGCTAATGGAAACCTCCAATGGATAATATTTTTTTAATGAAGAATGATTAACTTTTTTCGCAACGGAATGGTGCAAACATGGCTATAAGGGCTGCGTCTGAGCAGTTTTCTCAAGCACAGAATAGAAACAGCAGTTGGGGGTTTAGACTGGTACGGAGTAAGATACCAGCGAGTACAAAGATGCAGCGCGGTACGTTCTAGCTGCTTGTATTCCTGCTCAGCTGAAAGGCATGCAAAATGGAATTTCTTTTCTTACTTGTCGCATGTTCTATATGTGGGGTTTTTTTTTCTTGCCAGCTCAGGTGAAATGGGTGCTGCGGTATTTTAGGTCTGTCCGTATTCCAGTTGGTGCTGACTCGATTAACTCAATGTCACGGTTATTAGAGACAGCACTTGTAAATGTGCCGCTGTAAAAGTCCTCCTGTATTAGCGGGGTGTGCGGAATAAAGAGGGTTTTGAGCTTCTCTTTTGCCTTTGGAAGAAAAGTAGAGTTACATCTTGCTAATCCTCTTGTGTTTGTTAAGGTATAGTTTGTCTCATAAGCAACCGCCTTAAGCTTTTGTTAAACTGTGAAGTGATTAGGACGCGTGGATGAGGCAGTCAGGAGCACGCCTGGAAAGCACCAGTAGTAGGTGGTTTAAACGCAGGAGGAAGCTGCCAGCGTCTGTCACTGCCTGGTCTGTTCACCCATTTGATACAGACTGCGTGTTTTCAAAACTGCTCATAAAGATTCTTTATCTACTTTAATGGTGCTTTAACCCTGCAGTCAGTAGACCAAGTAAAGCAGTTAGTGCTCTACGGAAGAAACGCTTTTCTGTAGATGGCGGCTGCTTGCTAAGCCGTGCAGGTGGCTCGCTCTGTGTGTGTGTAAAGTCTGAAAGGTGAGGAAAAGCACCATCGGTGGTCTAGTCTTTATTGTTCAGAAAGCAAGTTCTGTAGGCCAATTATAAATGCTACCAAGTGCCTCTTGCTGGATTGTCACAAGATGCTGGTAATTAAATTAGTCAAACTGTTTACTGAAAGGCTGCTGGAGTTGTTAAGCTTTTGCCGTGAACAAAAATAGGCTATGCGAACAAAACCCAACCTCGAATACGTGTTCTGCCGTCTGTGCACAGCGGTCGGGTGCTGCAGGGAGGTGCTGGGCACGCTGCAAACACGTGGTGGAGTTGGTCTGCAAGCGCAGTGTCATCAGGCGTTCTGACTACTGCAAACAACTTTTGGACTGAAGTTTGTATTTAGTGGGGAGCAAAGTACTGAATAGAAAAGCAGGGATGGGGACAAAATCAATCCTGTAGCTGGCTGTGTGGTTAACTGTATTTGGGCCATGACTGCACTGTAACTTGAAGCACCATGTCAAGAAATCGGGGGGGAAAAAAAACCCTTTTCATTTATTTTCAGCAAAATCTCAAAAACTTGAAGAGCCTTGACCTGTTCAACTGTGAGATTACGAACCTCGAGGATTACAGAGACAGCATTTTTGAGCTGCTTCAGCAAATCACATACCTAGATGGATTTGATCAGGAAGATAACGAGGCACCCGACTCAGAAGATGATGATGATGAGGGTAACTTCCTGAAATAAACTGTGGATAGAACTAATATGCTGTAATAAAGATGTAAATGTAGCGTGAGGTATAGCGACTTCTTGAATGCACTCGCGTGATTCTGTGCTCTTATTTTTCAAGCGCAGACTTTGAGAGCTCGTTTGGTATTAACTCACTGTGATACAGAAGGAAAACTGTCAAAAGGTTTTGAGTGCTTTACAGAAGCCTTCTGAGTTTGAGGAGATGTGACTAAAGATTTTGTTACAAAGATAAAAATGTTCTCAAAATAAGTTGTTGCCAGTAGTAAAGCATTTTGGCACTACCAAATGAGAAAAAGGGAGGGGACAAACAGATTGTTTTGTATGAAAAATTACAATTTTACTGTTTTTTTTTGTAACGGCTTCAGTCCCATGCTCAAGTACAGTACAATTTTTTGTTCAAAAAAATGTATACGGTTCCTTTTGATCTGACCTCAGTTCTGGTCATCAGCAAGGCTATTGCTACATCTTTTCCCATTGTTGCCTGATGGAAAACACAACCCGCAGGTATAGGTCTGTCAGTGTGTGGCTGCAAACTAAGTTGATGTGATCGCACGAGTATGCGTGCGCTGCTTTAAATGTACTTGGCTTAACAGAGGACTGACACGGGCAAAGCTGCGAAGGTAAAAAAAGTCCACAATGTATTAGAGCGCTGTTAGCAAGTCTGATGGGCTGTGGTTGTGATGCGGTGTCTTACGCATGTCTGCCTTCTCAATATCCGCACGAATAGCTGGGGAGGTTTGGGCTGTCTCTGTGACAGAGGGTTCTCTGGGTTTGCTTTGTGCTGTAAGTCACTGGCTGGGAGCTGCCACTGCTGTATGCGGCGTCATGGCTGTCAAGGGGCTGCTGAGGAGTACTCAGACACATCAAAGTTTGGAAGCCTGCCTTTAAACGAACTCAATGAAAGCCAAATAGTTGATACTTGGAATGCAAAAATAAATCTGATATTTGAAAATAGATTAATAGGTTATTAACTTGAAAGTGAATTTAAGTGTTAAATCACCTTGTCGTTTCTTGTAATTTGCTTAACTGAGACTGTGAAAGTGATTATATGCTCCAGTCAGAGAAATGAAATTAGGGATCATCTCTTTGGAACTGTAGGTGTTTCATATTTACAAGTAAGTGATTAAATAACAGATAAATGTATTGCGTTAAGCTGGTTTTGCCTTTAAATATTTTAGGGTTTCATTCTGTAGAGAAGCCTCTCTTCCCCTTCCACTGACTAAATTTTCAGCTCCACTGCAGGAGTTTGCATACGTAGCTGCTTCGGGCACTGAGAATTTTGCCTGTAGCTTGTGATGTAAAAACATTGGTAGCCGTTCTTCAGGGAAAAAAACCTACAACGATTAAATTCATTAAAAATCATGCTCTTTTCCCACGTGTTGCTTGCATTTAAAAAAAAAATTAAAAAAAAACCCCAAACCCTTCTGGGGAAAAAAAGGTTACAACTAGCTTGACTTACTGTACAGAAATTTGCATAAAGAGGAGTTAATGAGGCTTAACTTTTAGCACATATGTGTAAGTGTATCCTTCATTGCAGAAGGAGATGAAGATGACGATGATGAAGATGAGGATGAAGCTGGTCCTCCAGGAGAATATGAAGAGGAAGATGATGAAGATGATGGAGGTTCAGATTTGGGGGAAGGTGAAGAGGAGGAGGAAGTTGGTCTTTCATACCTGATGAAAGAAGAGATTCAGGTAAAGCTTGCAAATTCTGCCAAATCCAAGAAATGAAGAGAAACTCCCTACAGACTTCTGCATCCATTTAAACATACAGATGCAGAGCATATAAATGCAGGGCAGGTGCAGTGAGGCGTTTTAGAGAGAACGCTGCTGTCGCTGAAATACAAAGTGTTGACTGGAACAAGAGTGGTGGCTGTCAGCGGTGAGGATGGTCCTGGCTGACTTCCAGGACTTGGTTGACTGTCATCCCATCCCTGAATGTTGCAGGATGGTAGAGCCTCGTTAGTCTCTGTACGCTCAAGAAGCCGTTCTCCCCAGTGTTTTGAAACTATGCGCTACTGCCAGTTAAATTGTCAGAATAGAAATACATATGAACTAGAAGAAATTAATTTCTTTTGGAAACCCAAAGAAAATACCCTGGTCTTGCAAAAGAAGAGAATGAAGTAGCAACAAGTTGCCAGTACTTTGCATAAGATGAAACAAAGGAAAAGTCTTGGGTTTTGCTGTCGTAAATGCTGGGTTTTCTGCTATGCACTTACTTGAAAATGTTCTTGGTGGTATTGAAGAGCTGTGGAAAATAGCCTACAGGATCTTGCATGTAGTAAGTAGTGTGGTAAGAAGCAAACGGAGGAGTATTAAGATAAGAAAACATACGTGTTTTACAAGGTCATGAGTAGATTCTCGCGGCTATAAACTGGTCATGCCTATATGAAGGCTGGAGAGCAGTAAAACCCATGAGTCCTGATTTAGTGCTCTGCTTCAACAGCTACACGGGTTTCGGAGGGAGAATGGGTCTGGCGTGGATTTTGTGTGCAAGTCTGTGCAAGCAGCTCACATGTTTCAGATCAAAAAAACCCTGTTGACATCACTTCCATTACTGTTACTTTTGAAAAGAGTTTACTTCCTATCAGCTGCATTTCACATGGATGTGCAGAAAATCTTGAACTAAACTCTTTGGTGTTCTTCATTTCGTTCTTGTAACGAGCGCTCCTACGATTTGCTTACAACTGTAACTTTGTTCCTGCCTTCACACTCTGAAGAGGTAATGGCTGTAACACAATTCTTGAAGCTAAAACTAAATAACTAAACCTGTTCTGAAGCCCAGACCGCAGAGGTAGTTCTTTGGAAAACGAACAATATGTGACTAGGAAGAATATCAGGAATTAATCACATGTGCTCGTTAGCATATGTATATGCTCGCTCTGCATGGTAGGTGGCTAGGATTTGATGCACAAAGCCGTGAAAATGTTAGGGGAGTTCAGAACTGTGGCCCTTCTCATGGTGGTGCAACAAGAGCAGATAGTGAGTTTGCATTTTGCATTAATTTAGGGAAGGAACAGGTGGTGGTTAGGGTGAAGTGTGTAAAGTTTTGGAAGAGTTTTAGTCTGCTAGCTTTTCCCTGAATTTTGGAAAATTATTTTGGAAAATAAAATCATGCACCATTCTAATTGCAATGAATTAATCCAGAGTGTTTTTTAATTCCCATGTTCTAAGGGCAAATGTCAGATGGGCTTTCTAATGTCTTCACATTTTTACTTGTTCCATTACCCTATGTATAAAGTTTGATAGAGCAGATGGATATAAAAAGAAGACTTCAGTTTGTCTTCAAGGCTTGACATGGTGCCAGTAGGGCAGAGATCTTGCACCATTGTTTAATTTTCTGGGGCTGCTGATTGTTAACTGGTTTACATTTTTCATCTATCAGCTGGGGGGGGACACAACAACAAAAATCCAAACCCAAGAAATCCCCCCCCCCCCGCCAACTTAATTCATTTGACATAGAAACAATAATTTTGTGAAGATATTAACCGTCCCGCTTTCTTCTCTTCCTTGTCCTTTAATGACAGTGGGTGAAAAGGAAAACTAAAGCTGTTTGTCTGCTCTGTTTGCTGTCGTGGCCTGTTCAGTTAATTTTGCAATAACGTACTCTTGAGCTGGCGTAAGGTAGTGATAAGTGGGAAAAACAAAGAAATGAGAATACCGGGCCAGATAATACGCTGGCTTGGGTGATTAAATGTGCTGTTGTCAGTTGGGCTGCCTATCCTTGTACAGATGTCCAGTAATAAAAAAGTGAAAGTGGAATGTGACCTCTGAACAGAGTGAGTGGGATTTTCTGAATGTCTGCTCGGGATCAGCATGTAAGCAAAACTTAAATAAATGGCATTTTTAAAAGCATTTTACAATTTTTGTAAAGGATGAAGATGATGATGATGACTATGTTGAAGAAGGAGGTGATGAGGAAGAAGAGGGTAAGTTCTAAAGTTGTGACTAAAACAACTGACGTGTTATAATTCTGTAACTTTGCGAGTTTGGGATGTGCACTTTCATGGCATAAATCACTGTTGGGCCAGTCTTTCTGAAGGTATGTGAAGTATGTTAGGATCGGTTTAAGCAAGAGCTTGAGCAGGTAGTAAAGTAGCTGTGCAGTATTTGGTATTTTTTGTCTACTCACTTGTAAAATGAAAACAAGGAAGAAAGGACAGTTTTCAAAGTCTCTCGTTGAAGCAGTTTTCTAAAATGAAAGACACTGTATCTCCTACAAAGGTAGACATTTTAATTTTCCAGCATGGGGAGGAGAGGGACTCTTCTTTCTACCTTGCAGGTGTTATTTACATACATTTAAAACATCCTGTTGCATGCACCATAGGCTCCACTGGCAGAGCCCTGGAAGCAGCAGTAGCAGCTGTATCTTTTCCCTTTATCAAGCTGAAAGTGGCTTTTCCAGTAAACTTTTCTACTTCAGAGCCAGCTCCTAGGAGGCAAACTCAACCCAGCATCCTGTCCAACGGCTTTGCTAGTGAGCCTAATTGTATTTTTCTATCTAGTCTTTGTATCAATGGTTGTAACTTCCTAATTTCATAAAATTACCGTTTTTATATCACATACACGCAGAACAGTCAAAAGCTTGCAAAAGAAAAAATGCCAGCATGTGTGGTTCATCCTGCTTTAAGAAGGTAGAGTGTATCGAGTGTGTACAACCGATGTGGAAAAAGCGGCATTCTTGCAGGCTGATACTGTTCCTTTGATATTTTGCAGAATATAAAGTTCTGTTTGCAAGAAGTGGGTTACTTGAGTATTTTCATAAAATAACTTTATCTTTTGATATTTCCAAAAGGACCCGCAAGACGTTAAACCGGACAAACATATTGCTGTCTTTTGCACCTTGTTTGAGGTTTCCAAGCCTTCAGAGTAGGGAGCAGCCTTACGTTTGATGCTCTGACTCTGCTCTGGAGCACTGAGACAGAAGTTGCTCTATAGGCAGATGATTTGTTCTTGGTTCTTGTGCACATACTGGTGTACTTTGACTTGTGGGTGGATGGATGGGTGGCTTAGCCGTGTGCATCTCTGTGTTCCAGCTGGTAAGATTAAGACACCAGATAGGAGTCCCCCATTACTACCAGTAATGGCTACTAAAGTCCCTTTAAAAAATTATCAAGCTTAATCTTAAAATTAGCGTTTTTTTCTCTGTACTTTCTTCGCTACAAGGCTCTTCCAGAACTTTGCTTTTCTAATGGTTAGGAACTCTGTCCTAATCTTTAGACTATCCCTAGCAACAAAGTTTTGTATTAATTGTGAAGCCCTGAAGTCTGTGAAAACTGCAGACACATTCTAGAATTTCTCACCAGACCCATCCCCATCTCATCTGTACGCTTGGCTTAATGGAGCAGTTTTTGGAGATGTATCTTGCACTTGAAAAAACTGAAATTGTGAAGTATTAGTGCTAATTCTACACTTGTTACAAATGCAGCCTTCGAATCGATTAAGACAACAAAGCAGGCGGTCAGGATGGCTAATTAGCCAGGAAATGACTGCTGGAAAATAAATCTATTAGGTTTGGCGAAATTGCATTTCATGATTTCACCACAAGAGCGCATAGTCCACTGACTGAATTAAGCATATTTCTAAGAACAAGCTCAAAGATGTTTATGCAAGATGCTTATATCGGTTTGTGACTGGAGAGGGAACAGAGCATGGTTCACTTGGTATCTGCAGAGGCTGCTGGGGTTTGGACAGGGTGGATACAACTTCTGAAAACTCAAGTTAGGGAGATCTAAAAGGTTATTTCCATTTTAGTTCTTAAACATATGTTAACAGAAACACTTTTTCATAAATCTACTTCGTATCAGCAATTCCTGTGTGGAACATTACATGCTTAGCTTGAACTTAGTTTAATATGGCCTGCATGAATTATTCAGGGTGAGGTAAACTGATCTTCTTTTGAGAGCCATAAGCAACACAGAGATGTTACAGTGGTGAATGCATTTACTGCAAACAAACGGCAATCTGTTTCAGTTACCTTTTCTAGAAGTATAACATGACGTCTGCGATGTCTGAGCAGAACGTAATGAGCTGTATGCGTGTCTCTCTTCCTTAGCAGAGGGCGTTCGAGGGGAGAAGAGGAAACGAGACCCTGAAGATGAAGGCGAGGAAGAGGATGATTAGTTTGTTATAGACACAAGTAGGACCAGACTCTTAAGTTACAGAATACGCAATAGTGATTATGCAGATCTGTATGTCTCCATGTACCATAGATGTCCCTACAGAAGATAATATGTTAACTTTTTATAGGAGACGTGTGGTTTTACTATTCTTGCCCTTTTTATCATTCCAAATAAGATATAATAGCCTGTTAGTGAACCTATACGTAGAAAACAATTTTCAGCCCTGTAATCACTGAAGCCATTGTCAAGTTTTCCCCCCCTAGACTTTTATTTGGAGCTCTTTAATTTTATACAAGCTTGCTGTGTTGGTCATCATTAGCCCAGAGTTAAAACGCCCATTTCACATGGGTTTGATATTGGGAATTTCCTTCAAGATTTTAAAGCTTTTATACTGAAAAAACTGAACTCAAAAATGCTATATGGCAAATTCCAGTCTCTTTTAAGTGAGATGTTGACTATAGTCTGAGTTTACCAGGGGTTCTATTTGAAATCAACAACTAGGTTACACCTTTATTTCAGCTTCTTAAAAGGTGACTCCTGTAGTATTTTTTTAAGTTTTCTATCCATTTTGTGTGTTACATTGTAAAGCCTAAATGGGTTTCATAAGACCTTTCTTTCCTCCTTGTTCAGATGTTCAGTGTTTGCTGGAGTATTCACTAGATACCTTCAAGAACGTATCTTGGCAAACCGAAAGGGTTATAATCCTTAAATTTTCTCCAAAATACGTAGTTATTGCAGGTATTAAGAAAAGCAAACAGTCTGTAGTTTTAAACCATTTTGCTAGAAGTCTTTGTTAAACTTTCACTCACTTTGCTCTTGCATTATCATTTTGAGAATTCTGCAACAATCACGGTGTTTGGCTATAAAATATATGCATTTCTAATGCAGATGTTAACGGGTAACTCCTTCAAGCACATTTTTTTCAAACACCCCCCCCCACTTTTATAGAATCCTTGAAGGGGGAAAGATGAATATAAGTTAGTCTTTCTTCGCAGGTCACCTTTTAAACTTTTTAAATCTGGTTGTAGGCAAAACATTTGAGTTCATGTATAATACTAGTTAATAGTTTAGGGTTTTTTATATTGAATGGCTGCAGAAACTTGTTCCATTGCATCCAGGTGGTGGCAAGTACAGGAGACATGCAGATGAGCTTTTCTTCTAGCAGCCTGGTTGTGACCAACAGGTCGTAATAATTCTGCCCCAATGGATTCATGTTTTCTATTTGAGCCACTGCGAAACAAGTTCAGACATCCAGCATTACTCTTTAAGTCGTGATTTGGAATTAAAACAGTAGTCTTGGTATAAAACTAATTTACATTGTTTCATGTAGGTACTGAACCAAATATCACACACAGCTTTATTCAAGAGACTTATTTTTGTATCTGTCTTGGCTGACAATAGCTGCCATTAAACTGGGGGAGACACCAAGGGTGGGGAAGAGGGAGATTTCCTGGACCTAGGTAAGAGTCAGTCGCCCATAGATCGGTTACCTGTGAATATTTAATAGGCATTTCACACGCTAGCAGACTTTAAATGTGACTTCCAACTCTTAAATCAAGTTTAGATACTGCAGGGTTGAAGTTCTGCAAAGCCCAATTTCTTGTGTGTGTGGTTTTTTTCCCCGAAATAGAGCCTTAAATCATAGTTTCTCATGTAGCTGTAAAGCATAGCCAGCCATTAAAGGCATCGGAATGAAACGAGTCAGGCAGATGGCAATACGCGTGGAAATGAACTGACTAAATGGGGTTTGCATTTTTTAATTAATATCTGTAAAGACACTAGAGAAGTAGTGGTAAAACTACATTTGCAACCACAATCTAAGTTCCTGTGTTTGTGTATGAATACTGAATGAATAGAAACCTTAGGTAAGTGCACATCCTATCTTGTCATGGAGGCTCTGTGTTCAAGGCAGTTGCTTTGTGCTCAGCTTTCAGATAGAAAAGTGTGTTTTCCCATCTTTTTGCTCATTTTTTTTGTCTCAGCAAATGATTGAAATTTATTATTTATAAGTGTGTACTTTAAAGTACCTCATTGTCAGGGTTTTCCTTAACTGTCTTTTCTTGATGCATTTAAAATTAGTTTTAAATGGAAAAAAATTCTATTTTGGTGGATTAAAATTATTTGAGTACTGGTCTTGTTTCCGTAAGCGAGTCCAGTTTTGACATTGGATGAGCTATTTGGACAAACCAGAATAAACTCAGAAGGGGTTCGCAGACCTTCCCTAAGACAGGCAGACTTCACGCTTCCTAAAAACAACTTGCAGGGTCGTGCATCAGCCGCCACATCTGAAAATCTGAGCCTCACACAAAACTTAACTTCCTAAGTAACTTTGTCTTTTCCTCAGTGTCACCATCTAAGTATAGTTTCATATTTGTCAGCTTGGCATGCAATTAAACAGCATAGCATTTTTTAAAATAAGTAATACAGAGCCTCCAGATAACTTTTGAAACTTTTTTGCTTGGTGGGTGGTCTTTTCATGCAAATATGTAAGGGTGGGTTTTATATTTTGTAGAGGTTTTGTCCTATTTTAATGCTCTTTGTATGGCAGTATGTATATAGTGTGTTTCGGTTCCTTATCAAACTCTTTCCTTAAACTTTGGAGTAACTGATTTTGTGCAACTGTGTTTTGAATAAAGCCATGACAGTGTTAAATTAAAGAGAACAACCCTGCAGCACTCTTCTGATAATTTTTAGTTGTAACAAAAACATGTTTCCTCCCCACGTGTGCTGTAAATTTTAAATTAAAAAGTTTTCAAACCGAATTATTTCAAATAAATTGAGACTATTGTATTGGATTACTTCTTTTAGTATGTTACAGCTGTGGAGAATGCGGTATTCTTAAGGAACGGAGTAAGAGGTAATTGTTCTTTCCTGTTACCTTTTCGTTGTTGGGGAAACCTGCAGAGTTGTGCATCTCTCTGGGGCTGGCACTTGGGCTTTGTGATACCAGTTCTTGCTAACGTGGTCACAGTCGAGGAAGGATGTTGTGGAAAACCCAAAGTGATGTCTGGGTGCCCTTAGAGCATTTCCAGATGAGCTCAATGTAGAAATGAGCGCTGGCGCTGCCGGGGCGTTTGCATACCGTATAAATCAATACCTTTCAAGTGTAGCTGAGCTATGCAAGTCTGGCTGAGTCAAAAATGAAAATCAAGAGCCTTTTTCTATTTTGCTTTTCATAAATGCTGACTTGGTGTGCCCGGCAGCTCGAGCTGCAAGTCTAATGCTGTCCTTTGAAAGCAGCTGCTTCGGTCTGGATGAATTACTCCTCGTTCAAGAGCAATGTTTAAAAAAAGCTGCTTCTCCTGTACAGCTAGACAGAGCATTGTTTTTATTTTGGGATTAGTCCAGCATTCTTGGCAAAAATCTCCTGGATGCGCTTGAGAAAGCTAGTAACAGGTTTTTCTTCTATTATGAGTGATTAGCCAAGAAATGGGTGGTGGTTTTCTGGGATTTTTTTTTTTTCTTAAAGTGTGGGGAGGAATTGCCTTTCCATTGATAACCACATATTGCCTGCTCGCTCCCTAGGCACCTATCTGCCCACTGCAGTGAGACCAAATGGGGAACCTGAGCTTTAGGATTGTTTTTAACAGAAGTTTAGTCTACCTTTTGAGGATACCGGTGGGTTTTTGTTAACTAAAATCACGCTGTTCCATTCTGGTACGTGCATGGCAAAGGAGACGAGAGGAAATTCGGTGCTGTGTAGGCATGTCTTCAAAATCAGGAAAAACCTGAGGTGTGGGCTGACGGGCTCCTGAGCTCATTCTGTTGGGAGGCGAGCAGCTTGTCCTGACCTGTCGTAAACCACCTTTCTCCCTGCTACAGCTTGGCAGTCTCCCTCTGGTTTAAAACACCGCTCTGCTGCTGCAGCAGTCCGTCCTGGGTCCACTCCCGGAGGAGACGCTCCGCACGGCTGGAAGACGCGCAGCTGCCGGGCAGGGACGGCGGGAAGCCAGCTGCTCTCCAAAGGCTAAAAGCGCACCAGGCTGCTGTCTCCAGCGGAATCCCAGGGGCTCTGCTGTCCTCCATTTTGTCGCAGTGAGGGGAAGCCCTGCTGGCGGGCGGCCGTGTGGCTTCCTCCCTCCTCCTCCTTCCTCTTCCTCCTCCTGCTCTCGGAGCTTTTGTCTTTTGTGGCCCCTTTTTTCGCTTTCCCGCCCCTCTCGGCCCTTATCTCCCCCTTCCAGTTGTGCTGCTTCCCCTCCCGTTCCTTCCTTAGGGGCAGGAACGCCTCAGGTGGCGAGCGGGGGCGTGGGAGGGGCCGCCGCCTCCTCCGGGGGGAACCAACCTGAGGGGGCGCGCGCGCGCGGGGCCCCCCGAGAGCGGGAAACCGTTACAGCCACGGGGCTCCCCGACCGCGGGCGGCAGGGGCCGAGCCGCGAACCCGCCGCCGATTGGCTGGGATTTGCCGCAGTTCCGCCCCTCGCGCGCGGTGCCGCCTTCCCGCCCAGCCTCGCGCGCGGTCGTTCCCCCCCCCTCACAACGGGCGATCCTCAGCGTCTCCGCTCCTGAGGGCGGGCGGGCGCCAGGGAGGAGCGCGCCGAGAGATGAAGGGAGGAAGGCTCACGCTAAGTACTTCATTTCCCTTCTAAAACGTCCTCCGCCACGCTTTCTGCCTCCCCCTGCCCTTCAGGAGAGGCTTTTCCTGCCAGGGTGTGTGAGCCTGATGCCGGTGGTGAGTGGTAAAAAACAGAACGTGGTTCCGAGTCCAAACAGAAGGGGGTGAAAAAAAGTACAAACTCTCATCCCAAAGGTATTTTTCCAACGTTATGTGTGAGAAAGGATAGGTTTAGCTGGGCTTTGGTACAAATGCTCAGCGTGAAAATGTGAAGAAATTCTTCCCCCGTTAAAACCCAGCAGCTAGGGATTTTTCTTTTTTTTTATCAGAATATGTTTTCAGGCAGCGCGTGCTGCGATGTTCATATATCTGTTCCTCAAATTTGGCCTAATCTCCCAAAGGAACGTGGCACGTGCAGGGTTACCAGACAATTGCTGTTTTTTTTACCTTCCTCTCCAGAGTAGCTATTGCCTAATTTCAGGTAAACCGATACAGTCCCAGTCCCAAAAAGGATTTGGGGGATCTTTTTGCGAAAGCAGGTGCCTGGGCCACAGGGAGCGATGGTGTGGGTGCTCCCACAGAGGGAAGAGGTAATAAACTCGCTCTGCGTTAGAGCGGTGTGGGCATGAATGCGAGATTCTGGCAGTGCGGTTTGGCGAGCCGTGTTTCTCAGGAAACGCCCGCGCTGTTGCCTCTGCAGGTCCCGTCAGGCGCTGGTGAGGATCCTGCCCGGCTTCACGCGTAGCAGGCGGCACGGCCTTCCCGTCACGCTTGTGCGCTGGGCTCAGCCCTGCCTGGGACAGGCAGCCTTTTCGCTTAGCAACTGGTTTAACCCCAGTGCAGGTAAGACTTAACGCAAAAGGATTTTCTTTCATCTGTAATGCAACCAAGAACTACAGAACAGTCCCTTGGCATTCCCACACATTCTGAGATGATGACTTAGCCTTTTTTTCCCTTTAGTCCTCCTCCCCCCAAATGAAATTTTAAAAAACCCCATACTGCTAAGGGTATAAAACCGCGAGGGTCTCTCAGGGTGTGGCCCTTGGGGAGTATGCTTTCAAGTTTCCTCGTCTATGTGATAAAGGAGAAGCTGACATACTCATGTAATCACATGAATTCAGGAATTTGGACTTGGAGAAAAGTGTAAAATACTCTGAGCTGTATGATGAAGTAATGAGAATTATCAAAATGAAAACTGCAACATTCAGCAGTAAACAGAGTTCTGTGTGTTGATTTTGGCAGCAAGAGTTATTGCTGTATACTAAAAAAATACCAGTTTCACTGATCATAAACGTTACAAATGTCTGAACCAAAGAATGAGATCAGTTTCGAAGTCAGGAGATAAAAATAGTTCTAGGCTTATTTTTACTGCTTTTCTGTTTCCTGAGTCTCTTGCTTGTGCTTGGGGTTGCAGCCTGAGTAAGATTATAGCGTACTGTAAGTACACACTTGTGCTCTCCATTTGCTGTTCATCGATCAGTAGGACTGGCACAAATGGAGAGTCAAGGCAAGCAGCTGTCCTAGGGTAGCAAAATGCATAGGATGGGAACAGAAAAAGTCAGCGAGAGCAGCTGCTTTGAGCAGGATGGCAGAAACTGTGGTTTTGCAGAGCACAAACAAATTCCTCGTGCTACTCCTGTTGGGAGATTTTTCACTGGAGATACAGCTTTATCTTCTGGGGAACACTCTTCTGGTTTTTAAACTTTAGAATTATAGTTCATAGTATGCTTTAGCTTCTGCTTTGAGTGTGTCTCAAAAAAACCCAAAACCCAGCCCCCAAAATAATTGAGGAAACCCCTTCCTCATGCTTCTAATTTAACTGCCAAAAATGAACGAGAATCCAAAAATAAATGTATGGCCACAAGAACAAACCAGAAGAAAACCACAGTATACATAAAGGCTGGGAACTCTTGGTGCTGAGGAAAAGGATTCTGTTCTAGGAAAAATATGACCACAGACTTCGTATTTGGTTTTGTATTGGGGAAAAAAAAAGATACTTTTCTTATATTAATATCATATGTTAAAATGGTATGTTTGATGTGCATTTCCTTCTGCAGTAAAGTGAATTCAAATAAAATAATCATATTGATGACTGAGTAGCAAATCAGAGTTCCCCAGCTCCACCGAGGCGAAGCATTAAAGGTTTCTGTCCGGTAAAACAGAGTTGTACACGCAGCCTTCCTGGAGGTCCCTGGACAGGTTCTTCAGGAACTGCCAGAGGTACACGGGGTGACTTCACCCTGACCTGCTCAGCACAGTGTAATTAGCCAGTTCCAGTTCTGCCTCGCTGGGCAATCCCACGTGCCCTTTTCATGCCTAGAAACGGCAGCGCCATGTCCCAGGTGTCCCCAAGAGACCCACAGAAGGGGAGGGAACGCAGACGCTCCAACAGGCATTTAACAGGCATCTCGGACCTTGTGAGACAAGGGAAAATGAAAGCAAAAAAGGAAATGGTCTTGGTCTAAGCATAAGGGACACCTCTGTGTAGTCAGGGGAGCGTGAGCAGCTCCACAAACAGCGGTGCTTCGTGTGGCTGCTGCCAACTGCTTCCTAGACAAGCCTCTCTGCCTCAGCTATGAAGGGAGTCTGGAGAGACTACCCTCTGCAGACTGAAGCTATCCTCTCCGAGCAGTCCTCCGAAGTGGCTGCTTTGTATATTAAGATATCATTATTGTTGATTTTCATCATAAGAGTAAAATTCCGTGGTGCTGTTATTTCTATGTTTGCTTGATATTGTGTTTTTTATTAGTTAAAGCATGATAAAAGGAACACACTACAGGAAAACAAAAAATATTCATATGCTTTTTACGCAAATGGTTTTATCAAATCATTATCAAAAAAGTATATCTCAAAATATTTTTTGAGGGGTTTGGGTTTGGTTTTTGGGTTGTTTTTTTGTTTTTGTTTTTGTTTGGTTGCTTTGGGGAGGAGGTTTACATTTTAAGTATAGCCTCATGACAGTTGTTTTAACAGCAACTTATTTTGGCAGAGGAATTGTTGCCATCATGTAAGCTCCAGAGCAATAAAGAAGTTAGCGTGATGATGTCTGAGATCCCTAGGGAGCTCACACCAGCACTGTAATACGTCGAAGACAGTTGCCTCTGAAGGTAAGATAATGCACAAATAGATGCGTGTACCAAACACAAAGCGAAGGGCAGTTGTTCCGCAGTGTCGAACAAGCTCAAGAGATGAAATTCTGATCTGCGTTCCAGTGCAAATGTGAGTCGGGAAAACTAGGATGGGGTCAGGTAGACATTGAGGTCGTAAACCTGTGAAACAGACCTCTGTGGCGTGCAGTGGGCTTTAGGAAGGTAGCTGCTGACTGGAAGCCTTCCCACCCCAGGGGGTCAGAGCTCTTGGTCTCTCTCCTGGTAGGGGAGTGTCTGAAAGGTGTTTGAGCTCTCGTGTTTTGGGAACTTATTTAGGATAAACTGCAAATCTCTGGGGTTTGTGTGGGTTTTTTTTCTTCAGGGATGAAAGAATCTCTTAGTTACATCAGTATCAGTTGACAATTTTAATTGCATTTGTTGGTTTGTTTAAAGCTGCATGGTAATTTGATGATAAACTTGTGTGATGGTACATTTCCTCTGATACATTCATGTCAGGGCTTTAGAGCAAATCTTGAGGGAAAGAATAGTTAAAGGCGTGGGGGCTATAAAGAAAATGGGACAATTGTGTCATATCCTTCTCCCTTGGGAGTACATCTTTCATGGGAATATTTGGGACATGCAGAAATAGTGTTTAATTAGGAACCTAAGATTGGAAGGGAGCTCCTGGCTAAAATCGTATTGATATTAACATGTCTTTGCAGCAAGTGCCTTTGCTAATACATTTTAGAACCATAGTTTTTTCTCAGCTTCGTCACAGTGATGACTCATAATTGTTTTTCTACTTAGAAGTATGCTGTGGTATTTCTTCTATGCTGCCATTTATTACTAATGAGCTCTCGCATTCCAGCAAAAACTATCATTAGTACTGAAATGAATGACTGATAATTTGTGTTTCTGAAAACTGGCAAGACTATTTTCTTCAATATATTCTTCCATCAGTATCACTGTTAGAGGATCTACACAAAAAGTAGTAGGATCAGACTTGAAAATTCAAGGAATTCATGCCCTGTTTTGTGCAAGAAGTTATAGGAACATTGTCGTATTTAAAAATGCCACAAAACCAGCTAAACTTTTTGCTTCTAAAAATAAAAAAAATACTTGCTGTTTAATAAAAATGGATGTATACACACACACACACACTCATAGGTAGCATACTCATTACAGATCAACTCACAGGTGGCATAATTACTAGCTATAAACTCCTTACAAAATATCTATGAAGGTAAGAACACGAGGACTGAGCAAGCTAAGAAGTACCCTGGATGTATTTTAAAATGTAAGAATTTATGTTTTTATTACACCTTAAGTTACAATAATCTAAATCCATGAAGTAGGAAAGAAATTATCATTCTTCAGACTTGCAGGGAAAAAAGTTAAGCTTTACAAAGAGATCTCCATCTCCATTTCAGCCTCTAGCAGAGAAGGAAACTTGCTGTTCAATTTCTAGGAAACTAAATCATTAGTTTGTTTACTAAGAATCAGTATTCAGTCAGCTAGTGTTGTTGATCCAACATCAAGTTACACGCCACTAAAGTCAAATACTTGAACTTTCTTAGTGCTTAATGTACTTTAAGTATTACTGAAATAGTTCTGTTTACTGACTTTTACAGTTAATTTTCACATATGTATGTTTTCATCCTCCTCTTCGTTCATCTTACTAACAATAAATTTTACAATAGTTGAAGTTACTTGCCTAAACTGAACAAAAAAAACGTTTTAAAATGTTGTTAAGACCATGTTGGTAAAAGGGTCCTGTGTCTTAAGGCTCAGTTTCATTCTTTGGCAGACATACCTTTGATCTCCTTTACAGCTGTGTCACTCTCATATGGCTTTCTGACTCAGATTTTGTCACTGGAAAACAAACACACACCAGTAATGAGAACAAAAGGGTGAAATTTCCTTTATAGTTATGAAATAATTGCTGTACCGACCTTCCATGTCAGAAGCTGCGTTTGTGGTGATCGGTTAGCCAGAGTATGGTGTAGGTGTGCAGGTACCGCCCTTGTTCTCTGATGTAATAGTCTCTATGCGGTGTATTCATGTTGTTAGTAAAAGTGGACTGTATAAAGGAGGAGTATTTAATACGAAGGAGCAGTGGTTAGTACCAGCCAGAACACAGGGCTACCTCAAGGCCAAAATTAAAAAGGAAAAAAATGCAACGTTGTTAATAGTAACAGGAGTAAAGTAATTAAAGCTTAATTAAGTCAGGAAGTAAAATCACACACACATAATAATTCTTTAAATCAATAATGAACTGTTCCTCAGTGGACTGACCAATTTAAAAAAAAAATAGATGACGTGCTGCCTGTTCTATCAAATTTTCAAATTGGAATTTGATTTTCATCGGTCACCTTATCAATGTTTCAGTCATAAAGGCAAGCGTCAGGGACCTAGATGAGACCTTGCACCCAAGAAGCCGCCAGTGGCTCTTGTTTTCCACAAAGCCCGCCTCTAAGCTCAGCAGGAGTCCTGCAAACAAGTAAATTGCTCTGCAGCAGGGCATCTGTGTAAGAAGCGTTTCTGATACCTGCAGTTTAGAGCTCTTAATCTGCATAGCGTGTAGGTTAGTAAATATTTTAAAGCATGTTTTCTAGATAAGGAATATCAAGTGGACTTGCCTAAATGGATGAGACCACGGAAGAAATAATTGTCAGGAAGGAATTGGTAATCAGGAAGTTGTTAAACTGCGCTGCGTTATCAACTACCTTGCTATTATTAAAGGCCCAATCATGACTTTTTCACTTGAGGAAAAATCTTATGAAAAGTTAAACTGAAACTTTCCTCACCCCAAAATTGCTTGCTTTGTCACCGTATGCACTATTAAACACACATCAACAAGATGTATCCATTCCTCTAAATAAGAGTTCAAATGATATGAAATCAGTATCAATGCTCTTGTTTCAAGATGGTGATTTACAGTTTAGTACTTTGTTTTTAATTGCATATTGTGAAGTCATTTTCTCCAATTACAAGAAACCGTTTTGCATAATGTCTGCTACCTTTCTCCTTCCATTTAAAGTCAGCAATAGCTTACGAAAGTCCTGGTTAATTCTCATTAGAGTTGAATAAGCATAGTTCCTTTAAAAATATGTATATTATACACACAGAGATATATAGATTTAAAAAAAAATACGCGCATGTATAAAATAAAAGGCTTTCATAAGCACTTGGAAACAAACAGGCACCTGGCTTTCTCTACATCGTCAGAGAACAGAGTCCTAATTCTCCTCTGATGCATTCTGTAAACTTGGCACAGCATTGAAGGGCTCAAAGGTGAGTTCAATCATAGAACAGCCAAAACCAGAGCTAATTTCAAAAGATTCAGAAAACTTCCTCAAAGAGTCTGAAGATAGAGACATGGTGAAACCAGCAACGAATTGTCTGGGGAGATGTGGAAGAGGGGAGGTGGCTGTGGTTCTGGCAGCTCCTGGAGCAGGTGGGGTGGCTCCCCAGATGTTTTAAACAGAAGGCTCAAAATGGTGGAGAGATGCAAGCAAGCTGTGGCAGCCTGGTTGTCTCCATCTTGTTACACAGCTGTGGTCCTGTGCGGTAAAGTCTTGAAAGAAATTGTGGCATATATGAAGTTCTGGACCTGAGCCATGGAGAGCTCTCTGCAAACCACATCAGGCCGCGGGAGGTAAAGGTCAGTGAGTGGGCACAGGAAAAAAGTGGCAGGAAAGGCCTGGATCCAGCAGCGATTCTGTAAGAGGCTGTTGGGAAGCGGGCGAAGCGTTGAAGGGCCTGTTCCTTCCTGCACCGACCAGGCCGGCCTCGGTCCCCCTGCGCAGTGCAGAGGTCTGTTGCACCGGAGCAGAGCCTCACCAGTGTGTGGCGGGGGTCTGTTCTGTGGGCTGGCCCACCCAGGGTGCGCCGTGTCTTTAGTTCTTTTCCATGTGTAATCAAGCTATGACTTTTTAATGCTAAATATCACACCTCCTGTGTACATCCATCCTATACTCCTGCCAAAGTTTCTATAGCTCTGCAAGCTCAGACTGTACCTCTTGAAAAACTGAAAGCTTTTGGTGTTAGAGAGAAATGCATGTGTTTGGGGCTTGCTTTCTTTGAAGGACGGACTTCTTGAGATTAAAATGTTTTATCTTACGACATAGTGAGGGGTATTTCCATCTCAATTGATGTATATCGCCAGGGGTACTGAGCCTGGTTGTCAGTGAAATCTCTTACATTAACATGTTACACAAATTAATAAGAGAGACTTTCCCTGAGAGAGCCTCTTTTTTTACGCAGGCATCGGGAGTTACTCCTCATTCAAATCACAGGTCTGAACAGACTAGTTGTGCCTTTGTGAGAATGAGGAAGAATATTAATGTATCTCTGCTCTGAATGTCTGAATAGCTGCAGGCTTAAATTTCTGCATAATTTCTACATTAAGGTTGAGCATTTTCACTACAAAGAAGATTCCAGGAACATCATACTATTGAAAAGCAAAAATATTTCCTAGAACAAAGTGGGGAATCATGAAGAAGATAGTAATGTGAAACACCCACTGAGAACGACCGTTTAAATTTGAAAATTCTTGCTGCGTGTCTCTTACTGCAAGTCTTCTGAAGTGCTTTAGTTGCAGCTTTTGCAGATTCCCCACATAGGTGTCTCTTTCCTTTCTCTAGTACCCCTGAATTTCTAATGGTATAGAAAATGTACTTTCTCTAGGAAGCAAACATCAGTTCTGTGTGCAGGGTTAGTGCAAGTATTGGTTGCTGTGCAGAAGGGAAAGATGTGTTTTAGAAAGAGGGAAGAGTAGATGAGGGCGAAGGGAAAGCAACACAAGTTCTCTGTACCCGCTGCAGGGAAGAAGCTGCCCCGGCCTCTTGGTGAGGGACGGGGACGGGGAGGGAGTGGGACTGGGAAGTCCCCGTGACATAGGCATGTGCTTGAATGTGTAAGTACTCATCTAAGCGGGGTGGATTTAGTACTCTGTTCTGGAGTACTAAGAACCTGCTGAAGTCATTTGCTGAATCCGCTCCTAAATGTTGGAAATTACTCAACGGTTGGTAGTATTGAGACTAGTAGTACTCTTTGTTATTTATCTTTAATCTGCAGAAGTGTGGGCCACACACGTAAAGTCGAGGCAGTGGAATTACTTATGGATATTCTGAATTAATCGCGGTAACTCAGAAATGGCTAAGCGTAAGTAAGGAAAGTGACATAATTAAGAAAGTGAAGGCAAATAAATTTATGAAAACTCAGTTTGCTTTTACAAGCAATTCTGTTTATCGGGATTTATTATTTAGAAGACAGTTCAGAATGTGTGCAGAACCTGCTGCCTCGCAGATGTTTCCAATATGGCATAATTAAAAAAGAGGGAACTTAACACACAAGGTACAGTCACTCAGCTACAGAATTTTTGCTTCATTTCCCCAGCTCTCTGTGATGACTGTTAGCTGCTCCACAGAGACCGGTGAGAAACCGGTCGGCGTGAGGGCTGCAGTGCCTGGAGCCAGGCAGTGTTCTTTGGGCTGGAGGGAGTAAATGAAACGCTTGCGGGGACGTGTAGAGACAGGGACCAGGTCCAGGTGTCTTGCGTGGTTCCGGAGACAGAAAGCGGCAATAAAGCTGACAAAGCTGGAATCGCTAAAGACAACTCTAAGAGCCGTACATCGTAAGTTCCCAAGTCGGGTGCAGTTACGGCCCGTACTGCTGGCTGGGGAGTTCAGAAGCCGGCGTCGCTGTGAGCACACTGCATCGTGCTCTGGGGGAGATCACGGCTGTCAAAAACCGCACAGCCGTGCGGAGCTCGGGCAGGGCAGGGCTGAGACTTTGTCCGGAGACACGTGAAGCTCTGCCGGGAAGCGTGTCTGTGCCTGTGAGAACGCCCGGGCAGGCTCGGGGGGAGACGCTGCTTTCCCTGGTAGTGGGGTGACCTCGTCTGGCGGCTGCCTGGAATGGGGGTGGGGCTCCCGGCCGGGCTGGGAGGCGGTCGGCGCTGCGGCTGTCGGCTCTGCCCCTCCTGCGGGCCCGGTTCTTACGGGTCTGCCCGGGGGTGCCTGCCCGGGGGTGCCTGCCCGGGGCTCGGGGTTGGGGCCGGGGCCGCTCGCGGAGGCACCTACCTGCTGCTGCAATACCGGTGCTGTTCTCCCGTGGGCCACTCGGTGGCCAGGGAGGGAGCCGGAGGAAAGAGGAAGGGAAAGCTGCTAAAAAGAGCGCAGTTCCTTGCAAATGTCGTGGTGGTGGTTCTTGAACCGCGTCTTACCGGTTCCGCTGGTGCAGTCGGTGGGCTGCAGGCGGCCGCGGCGGGCTCTGCCCCCGGCTTGGGAAGAGCTGGCACCAGAGGGCCCCATCTGCACGGCGCTGCCTGCCCGGCCACGGCCCCTGAGAGCGGGCTGCGGGGCAGGAACGGCGCCTTTGGGGTAGTTCCGGGCTCGTTAGCTGCCTTCTTTTCATTAGACTTGGTATTGTCAGGATGAAAGTGCAGCAAAATAAGTAGCATGTGCTTCTGGCTGTAACGATGCCTGAGGAACTCGAGGTGATCTAAAAAATTACTTGGTTTCACAGAGTAAAATATAGATAGTTTGCACAATGCTTCGTCTATAACCGCTGTCTCTACAACATTCAGGAGTTATAAATAACAGGTAATTATTTTCCCCTTCGTTAGGGAACTATGACAGAAGGCTGCATACTAAAAAGATTTGTTGCTTCCCGCTTCACGAGCATTTGTTTGGGTTGAGAAGTTGCAGACTGACTTCTCAGTGTGTGATTTTCAGAGTGCGCAAGCTATGTGTGATAGATTCTGAAAACTCTGGGCTGGTTAGCGTTGACTTTCAGTGGGATTCGGACAGCTGAGCTCCTCCAACTCGGGGGGGTTTAATTTTTTAGGAATGTCATGTGTCTTCGTCTATAGTGTCAGACGCCGTAGAAGCGCATAATGGGAAGTGCGGAACAGAACAGCTGTAAGGGTGGTTCTACTTTTTTTAAGCTGGCAGACAAACGGCACTTGGTCCCGCGTCCTCTGTTCTTGCCAGCTGAGAGGTTAGCTACCAGAAAGCACTACTTTAGGGAACAAGCGGGGCAGTGTGCAGTGCCTGAAAGACCTTATTCATCTGACAGCCTGGAGGAGCTTGTACTACATTGTCTGGTATGCATTAGCTTTGTGAAATTAGTACTCCAAATTTCTTACAAAAAAAAAAAAAAGTAAGTTTGCCTTCTCTTCTACATTCACTCTTCTAAATGAACTGTCCAAAAGATTTAGTTGCTGGTCTGTCATCTTTAGGACTCACGCACCACTGAGGCCACTGGCACAATATTTTGGGGAGTATGTTCTTGGCCTAGTAAAAATATAATGCTACATTAGAAATTGCCTCTTATGTAATGAAAGTTCAGCCTACCTGAAAGGGAGGAGGAATAATCTGCTGTAAACAATATTGCTCTTTCTGTTCTCTCGTAAAACATTTAAGGGGACCAGACTGTGTATCATTTAGCCTCTGTACCTCATAGCCTAAGAAGAAAAAAAACCCCTACAAAATACCATAATTATTGCCCTGCTTTTGAATTTAACTTGCCCTTGAAAGGATGAAAGTTCTTGGCATCATGCAGGCCGTTACTCGTGTGCTGGTGGTTTGGGGATGCTTTATTTATAGCGCAGTGTTTCTGTATTAAAGGGGACCCCATAAAATTCCCCGGTACACCTGATGATAAAAATTCCCTCTTGGATTAGTACAAGGCTGGCCCTGTGGGGTTGTCCTGCCTGTAAATGCTGAGGTAACCCGCTTGCTGAGCACACACTCTGCTTGCTGAAGCGATAGTAGATGCAGTAAAATCTAATACTTTTTCCACAGATATCTTTCAAGCTTTTAGTAAATCTTCTGCAAACAGAATTTTCTTTTACTAGTCCGAAAGCTTTGTAGCAGTACTTCTCTTAACAAGGCCTTCACTTGTTTTCATTTCCTTTGCTCCCAGCCCCGCTTTGTTTCCTGATCTTACATACCCATAGAAAAATAGACCTGGTCTCGTGGGCATTGGTCTAGTACCTGAGATTCTTGAGTTTGGGGGTTTGTTTTCATTTTTCTTTTCCAAGGCAAAATACTCTGGGCTGATCACGGTTTGTTTAAAATTTGTTTACCATGATGTATCTTACCATCATCCATGAAGGACAATTGTCCTTACTGTGTTTCCTGGCCAACACTCTTCTTATCCTATTATATTTACTAAATATAGAGGATGATTTCCTAAATATACAAGTAGTAATAGTAATTAATTATGTCCTTTGGGCCAGACTAACTTCTGTAGGTTGCAGCGGAGGATCTGGTCCTATAGCTAACTGCTTTATGTTTCTCTAATTGCATAAAGCGGCTATACTCTCCGCAGATTCAGTCACTGGTGTATTTCTAGCTGCCATGGAGTCTCCCAAGGAGATGTATAGCCACTTCTCCTATCTTCTTTCTAAGCTTTCTGGTGCAGGGGCTAATTACTGGGAAAATGGAGCTGTGGCTGGAGTAACATTGTATCATGGTAATTGTAGCAATTCCTAATCTGCCATTGCTCTAAATTAGACAGGAGCCAGTCCCCCCGGCACAACACAGCTGCAGCTCAAAATCTGGGCCATAATGCGCATGCTAAAAGAAGATAATCAAATCTTACGCTTAGGGACTGCTGGTTTCTGGAAGGTATTTCTCCTCTCCGGTGTCGGTGAACAGCACTACAAAAAATAATGCATCTAGTGAGCTGTGTGTTACTTTGGAGCATGAAGCAGGATCCTAGCTAGACTTGATGCTGAATGTTAACTGAAAACAATAAAGAGAATTTTTCTCTATCGAAAGGGATAGCACATACTGACCACTAACACAGCTAAAGTGATAATGTTAATTATTGGCCTCTGTTGAGAAGTGCCACATGCTGAGTTATCAGTCTGTCTTGCTAGGTAGCTGGGGTTTTGAGCGTCAACACTATTTCCTGCCATACCTGGGAGTTTCTTGGCAGCTTCTTATTCTCCTCTCAGTGATTTTTGAACTTTTAGGTCTGGCTGTACTACTAGAAACTTGGAATCCTGAAGTCTTAGTATGTTTGGGTTTACTTTCTATGGAGTAGTTTTGATAGTTAAAGTTATTACATAGATGTAGTAGGTATTTTTATTTACGCAAGGTCTTTGAGGTGCATGATAGCACTGGACAAACGTGAACGGGTATATTCCCCTGGGCAGTGTCAAAGATGATACAAATGGATCTGAGAACTGCCATACCCTCAACAACATCTCTGCTTTCCACTTACCCCCTGCCGCTGTTATTTCACTCTGCTGCATATCTTTGTGGTATCTGAGTGTGTTTCCTGTGGGTTCAACAGCAGAAGCAAAGCTTGGCACATTGCAGTGTTTATCACTCAGTAGAACTGGTTCTGGATTTTGAGGCACTGCTGTCATGTTATTGTTTAAGAATTTTAAATTTACTGAATGCTTTCCAGACAGTTAAGAAAGATTGTTCCTGTCTGGAGGAGCTCCCAATACTAAGAGTACAATCGCTTTTGCAAAAGTGCTTTCCTGTTCTCCCTGCTTCTGGGCAGATAGGAAGTGCAGTTGGAGGTGGCTGCTGCTCACTTTGGTCAAGCCTCAGGAAGCAGCTGTGTTTTGACCTCACACAAGGCATGAAGTGTGTTCACATCTGGGAACAGGTGACTTTCAAACTTACATGAACAGCAAAGGTTTTAAACAAAGCATGCTTAGTGAAAAGCAGAAAAATCACCTGTTCAAAGTACAGAGGCTGTTATTTTTGGCATATCTTTATTCGGAAATTCACAAAATCAGAGTTCCCTATACCAACAGGAGAGGCTGCCTGTCACTGAGCTGGGCCTAGGACATGCAAAAGACAGAGTGAAAAACAGAAAGGAGAGAGGAAAGCAAAGCAGATGAGGAAAGCTATTCTAACTCTCCAAGCACGTGTTTTTTGGTGGTATGTGGGTTATTCTGTTTTGGGAATAACACAGAAACGGTTCAGTGCAGACCAACAAGCATACTGCAGGCATTTTCAGTGGACACTGGCCCCTGGCACCCCCGAAGTATTTCTGCAGATCTGATCGGGGAGCCCTAGAAAACGTGGAAATGCTGCAGCGTGGTTCAAATATTTGCTGACTGCTAAGTGGGGTCAAACAGGAAAATTATAGGTTAAAAACAGCCAGTGGAAGTGACAGTTGCAACACAGGTGTTGCCACACGCATTTCTGCACACCCTTTGGTGTCTCATGTGAACAGGCTTTCCATTTCAGTTGATGTAGTTAGGCATTTGCATAAGAAGATTCTAGGCCTGAAGTCATTCTGCAACCATTTCCTGTGGCCCCCGATGTTTTTACACAACGGATTGACTGCATCTATTGCTGGTTTTGTGTGAAAGGACAATTCAAAATGGACCACCTTGGGGTGTTAGCACAGTGCTGCAGTATCGTCACTGCCCTCTGAAATCTCTGAGATAAGTAGATGAACTCTAAATAACATCATGGACCACGCTTTCTTACACCAGCTTTTGGAACTGAGGAACGTGTGTCCTGGACATGACATGCCGGTCTGCACATGCTGTTTAAAAATGATGAATAAAGGAATGTCAGCAATTGCAAAATTTCTCTTTATTGTTTTACATTTTTCTAATGTTTTTAGCCTCCTTTTGTTCTCCAGAGGCAAATATTATTGTAGAGCATTTTGTTTGTAAGAACAATACATATAATTTATTTTATCTAAGCCCAGATAGTTCGCAAATATTTGCAGTCAAGCTTTGTGCATGCCGTGCAGGTAGACAGGGCTGGCTTGGCCCATGCTAAGGTCGACACTGAACAGCACAGAACAGGACAGAAACCCTCGGAGTGAGGTGTTTGGGGCCAGCTGGACGTGACCTCTGCTGTGCTGCACTCTACTGTGTGGACTTACCTTATGCAGGTGTCATCTGCAATACTTCATTTTTTATGGTGTAAACACACTGTTGCAAAACATTCAAATACTTCATTAAAAAGAAATTTTGAAAATGGAGAAGAAAAAACTGAGCGACACAAAAATATATATCTCGGTACTTAAAATCAATACTGTTAAAGATGGTCACTTAGACCTTAGAAGCTGTATAGCTATCATCTATTTTAACTTAAAAGCCTGTCTCGTAGCTGCGGACAGGACATACCTAATACAAAACAACTGGAAATATGATACCATCATAAGAGGGCAGAGCAAGACAACTTTTCATTCACCTTCCAATAAACTTCATGCAGGAAGGGCAAAGAGTGAAGTCAGACTGGTGGCAGAGTTTTCTGCGCTAAAATACATGCATGTAACTCCCCCAGAAGGCAAAGGACAGACTTCAGACAGAGCAGGTTTTTAGCTTGAAATAACTTTGCCTGCTGTGCTCTAACGAGCAGTTGGACCTCAGCGACATTACTCTGTGCTCAGTCACTTCACCCAAAGCCCTGAAAGCGTCACATGAAGGAAGTGTATCATCAGGGCAGCTTGGGCTCTCAGAGTGCGCTCAGCCTGCTGCCGTCGGGGCAGGAGGGTGAGCAGTGAAGGCAGAGAGCTGGCTGGCTCTCTTGCCCTGAGTAGCATCTGACACGGGAAAGGTTCTAATGCGCTAGTCCGGACCCAGCTGAGCTGTGGCTGCCAGGCTTGCCCCAGAGCGGCTGCCGGCCAAGGCGGCGATGGCACGCAGTCCAGTGACTGCTGGGTTGGGAGCACTCCGTGCTTAGTAACAATCCGTGATAGAAATGGCAGTGAGATCGGTTTGTTTTCAGCTCTCCTTTATCTTGCAGGACATTCTCCAAGTGTCTTGTTCCTGCATGTGTTGTCACAAATGAAGGTATGTGTGCTGCTTTTAGAAGGGTGCTTCCTACTTTTCTCAGACATCTCCTAGCTTTTGTTCATATTTGATCATTTGTTCTTGAGGCACCATCAGCTTCTTCATGGACTGAGAAAAAGAGTTTAGTGACTTAGGTAGGAACCTTGGACATTTGAAACACAGATTCAGTTTCCATGAATTCTCTTCCTCTGAAACAGACTGCATGCAGGACTGAGTGCAGGACACACCAGATTATTCCCCCCAGGTGAGACACCTTTAATCCAAGGCTCCCTCTAATACCAGTGGAGGGAGATTGACCCTTCTGTTTTGACTGAGCATGTGGCTAATTCTTATTTGCTCTACGTTACTGCAGTGCTTGGGAACCATGCCTGCCAACCAGATCCTCTTTGGACAGTATTGTAGAGACACAGAACAAAAAGTCTTGATACAAGTGTGCCACAAGAGGCAACACATAGACACAGATGTGTCATCAGCTGGGAACTGAAAAGAAATACTGAGATTGGCTTGTTAACCAGAATATTGGTACATTGTCAGCTTAACGATAACCAATTTCTTTGTAGGCATCATAGCAAAAGAGGGTAATATAACTGTAATGCAGTGTAATTGTATCTGAGTTTTTTTGTTTGAAAGTTAATACCAAAACCTACTGACTGGACACAAAGATTGAATTAATGAAGAATTAATCAAATCAAGTGAATAAAAAATGAAAATAATTTTTGTTTTTTAAAAGTCAGTTTAAAAGATCAAGTGAAAACTGAGGAAATGGAAATGCTTTGGCTCAGCATTTCTGGCAGTATCCCATAAATGACCCAAAAAAGAGAAGGCAAACTTGCCAGAAGGCAAGAAAGGAACTGTAACAGAAGTGGGAGGAAACAAAACAACGTACCTACATTGCAACACCCAAGAACTTATTCCAACGATGCAAATGGATTTAAAAATGAGAAATCCAGCACAAAAGGATATAATGACAAGGAGTATGCTGTGAGATGTGAAATGCTTTATAGAAGTTCTGGCGCAGTAGGAATATTAAGAGCAAGTAGGCAGGAAAGTGAAAAGCAATTTTGTGAAGTATAGGAAGAAATCGAAGATAAAAAATGCAAGAAATCGGTGGTCTGAATCCGACAGAACATGGTGTTTATGATGTCTGGTTTTACACTAGGTACCATGGAAAGTTTCATGATCGCGGGCACAGTGAAGCCTTGCTTTGAGGTCTCATTCATAACATTTCACCACGATGATCTCTTGTTTTCCTGCCAAAGTAAATGGCTTTCTTCCCTAACTGCAGCATGCCATCCTCAGACCTGTTCTTCCTGATTAGGGTTGTTGAGCACTGTTTAGCTAATAATCATCTTTTATTTCTGTGCTGGATATTGAATTCTGATTAAATTCTTGTTTCTACAATGCTTGTTTACAAATGGCTGAAATGACAGTCTTGTTCATTGCAGTGAGTCTTCTTTCAAGGAGCAGAAGCCTTTTGTGATTAGATCCTGTGACAATAATGTGCTGCTGACAGAGAAACCACTCTGCTGGTTTAATGTCGCTAACACTGTGCTGTGGTAAGGTGCGCTCTTCTCCCCATCAAGAAAGAAAACTCCAGATTGTTTAGAGGGCACAGCTTCTGCTTTGGTATCTGCTGTGGTATGTGAGCAACGGCAAATGTCAAATTTTAAGTCCAGTACCTTGCTTCTTACCATGCTAGGACAAATAATTTGTCACTAAAGTCTAGTTCCCAATTGAATGAGACTAGGATCCAGTACAGCCCAGTTTAGCTCCTGATAGAAGAATAAAACATAGAGCCAATTTTGACATTTGCTGTGATCAGTTAATACCCTGAAGCAGGAAGTTTGACTACCCTTCTCTTAAAAGGTGTAACAGCAGATGTTGTTAGTGGTCATAAAATTATTCAACCTTTCAAAATATCACACCATAGTATTGGACTCTATATCTCCCCAATGAGAAAGAAGAGAAAAACATACCGAGATTTCACATTGAACGTCTGGGTTTTGTTACTCAATCCTGTCAGGTGAAGGGATGTACAGATACTGTAATTGCAATGCAAGAATTATACTGCTGCTTGCATTTCTGCAGAGCACTGCAACTAAAGCTCTGAACATGTAGGAAAGAAAGGTTAGTATCATTGTAAAGAAGAAGGAGTCGAGCTGAAAGCTCTTATCCATGTCCTCACAGCTGGATGGTGGTAAAACCAAGAAAACAAGTCAAAACTCCTGATTCATGTAAACAAAGCATGACAAAGCAAAGTAATTTAAAGATAACACAACTGTAATGTGGGTGAATCCAGACATTAAAAAATCATTAATAAGGCAAATGAAAGCAGGATACTGGTGCTCAGAAACATAAGCTTTTACATTTCTGTCTTACTTTTTGAGTAAGCACCATGACATTGTGTTAAAATGTTTATTCTGTAGTTTTAGTACCTGGGATTTTTTTCCTAAATAACATGATTCCAGCTGTTGCAGATTTGCCCACTAAAAGTTGCAAGACTGCAGGTAATACTACCAACGTATCTATGGTATAGATGAGCAGTCCAGCTTTCCCGATTCATTCCTGATCCCTAATGCTGCCTCCCAAGAAACTGTATCTTTTCTTTCCTTTGACTTGAGTTTTAGAAGCCTGGAAGGAAAACTCCAGAAGTAGTAGCCCTTGCATTTCCTTCTGGTTTCATTTTCCTACATCTCCAGTAATATAAATAATCTTGTAAGTGATATAAAACATTTCCAAAAAACATACGTTGAAAGCATGAAGCACTCAAAATCCTCTGCCCAAACAAACTCCTTCCTTCCCTCACTCTCCACGTTTTGGTGAGCACTCAGGCAGCCTCGTCATTTGGATAATTAGAGGGTGCCAGATGGCTGTAAATATGTTCACAATCCTCCTTATCCAGTTCCCTTCTATCTGGCACCCTCATTGCTCTACCCTGTAGCAAGCACCTGGTCTGTTGCAGTTGGAAGAGTCTCCCTTCTACCTTCGTGATCTAAATAGGCACCTCTACTTTTTGTTTTCCCTTTAAATGAAACAGGAAGTTCTTTGGGAACGTTTTGTGCCAGGTAATACTTCCTCACAATCACTTTCACAATCAATTAATTAACAATGTGTGCCTTCCTGTCCCAAAGCCATTCCTCTATGTGAGCCTCAAATTCCTTTATGTGGGAATTACTGTCGTTAAGCATATGAAGATAGAGATCACCTGCAGCGAATCACAAGGGCATAGCAGCTTCTTCCTATTTTGAGAGCAGAGATCTCATGCTTGCCCTTTGCGTGGGGGTAGGTGGCACACAGAATGAGGTGATTCATCCCAAGTCATGCACCGAGGAACTGGCAGAGTCAGCATTTGAACAATTCTGGCTTAAACGCACCGGTCCCTCTCTTCCCTTCCCTTGCTCCTTCTGGTTGCTGAACTGCACTTGTGTGTTGGAGGGTAGCTCTGAGTCTGTTTCCTAGCTCAGGACTGCCCAAGTCTTCGGGACTAAGCCTGTAAGATGAATTCCTGTTTATTCTTCCTGCACAGCCTGGCCTGGATCATCACACATTACAGCCCTGCGCTGGTGCTTCTCTCCCATTCTGTAGCTTTACAACAAATGGCCAGTGGGTATCGGGGTCTCTTACAGAGGGACGGGAGATGTCTGAGGCCTGTGTTAGCGCTGTGTTGTCACAAGGAGCCAAACTCACCACCTGGACAGGTCAGCTGGTCCTGGTATCACTTTCTACTGTTGTCATCCCATTGTGCGGCAGGACGTTTCAGTGTGATAGTTCAGACTACACAGAGACAACGTCAATGCATGCTGCCTCTGCCCTTGGAGGGGACCCAGGCCTCTGGGTAACCTGTGAAAGCCGGGTCAGGAGAAAGTGCACAACAGCCAGCTTGATCAACCAAGCCAGTGCGGGTTTGACCCAGCAGCGTGGCGCTGGCGCCAGGCAGAGGAGAGGCCGGTGCTATGCAGCCAGAGCAGAGGCCAGAGCAAAGCTTACCCCTGGCAACAGGTTCAGGGTGGGCTTCCAAGGAAGCAGAACTGGTAGCCATGAGACACAGGGGCCTGCTGCCTCGCACCCCGTACTGCACCGCTTGCACAAGGTGCTGCATTTCGTAGAGCTGGCCCTGAGGCTGCACAGGTACCGCCTAAGCACAGACCCGATCACGGGCTGTTTCACGCACTCCACTGAACAGACACTTTAGTAGACAGATATCTGTTAAGGTTCAGCAGAAATAACAAGAATTTCTGTATGATGAGAGTTTCATATGGCCAAGTATCTTCTTTCTTGCCTCTGAATTCATGACTGTTGTTCTTAAAAACAAACGTGTTGTGATTTAAGGTAGGCAGTTTTTCTTTGTAATGGAAACATTTCTAAACTGCTAAGCAGTAAGAAAAGGATGGAAAACTGTATAGAAGGCACTGTAAAAGGGGAAGTTGTTTTTAAGGCATTTCAAAATACAGTGATGTTTCTAAAACTAAAGGAAAAACAAGGTCACAAGCTGTCTGAGAGTCTGAAGAAAGCTACAACTGCAGAAATTTTGGGTCACTAGAAGGGTGACTGGATTGTCAGAGGAAAACTGTTGAGAGATGATACATATATTTTTTTAGATTTTTAAGTGCATCCATTTGAGCTATCACCCACATTTTGTATAACAAGGCATTAGCAGCTCTGTTCCATGCAGCAGATGCTCCAGTTTGCTGAAGTGTGGGAGACTGGCCCTTGCTCTCCAATCTGTTCGGTTCCACCTCTCATGTGCTAGAGTTCATCTGCTTGTTTGAAAGAGTTCGTCTAATCCTTCCTGTAGGAGCTTGGGACCACATTTATGAATGGGCACCCATGGTGCTCTTTCTGCCCTAGCCTTGCTAATGATTCCAAGTAAGAGGTTCCCCAGCTCTACAGCTCAGTTCCCCCCAAAAGAAAGGCAATCGTTCTACTTTTTTACTCATAAAAAAGTCATTGTTTAGTCATATAACTCATATGAAACTCCTAGATAAATACAACATCGTATGCTGAAATCCTACTAGGAATTATACCGGTTTGTCTACATTTTCCCATTCTTTGCCATTTTTTTCAGTAGTAGCGCCCTCTACTACTGCTAGTAGTAGTAGTAGTAGTAGTAGTAACGCTCAGGTGACAGCTACCTGGATCTGTTGTGATGGATTCTTTGGTTCTGCAAAGCAGATTCTAGTTGGCAAACATTGTAGGATTACCCATACACACCAGATGAGAATACTGTCTTTGGTTAAAAAGATGGATTACAAGAAAATAAGAATTCCATATGAAAAGTGCAAAGGGTCAGATACAGTGCAACAGAGGCCAACCAAAAAAGATGGACAGGTCAATAGAGGCAGGTAAGAGTAACTCTAGAGATATGGCCATGAAGAAATAAGAGAGCAGGAATCGTGGGAAAGGTACACCAGTAATAGCTGAGAGCAAACCAGAAGCTGTTTGTAATTAATCTGGGTGCCCACAAAAGTCAGCGTGATGCCAGGATGCACCCAGAAGCGTTGTGCCATGGAGCAAGCCGCTGAGTCTGGCTCGCCTGAAGTCCTCTTCACGTTCCAGCTGATTACATCTTTCTTTTTTGTTCCTGTCCTGGGCAGAAAAGGATTGGCATTCCTGGTTTGGCTGAGGAAATATAACAGATCAACTAGCTGATCCGGTTCCCTGAATCCCCGTCCCACATCAGTTTGCTGAAGAGAGACAGCATCTGTCCTTCACTGGGGTGTGCTGTGTGGTATTGAAAAGCTGCCTGGTTTCAGTCCAGAAGGGGCTGCAATCCCTGCAGTGATCAATAAGCAGAGTTTATACCTGATGACAGATCTCTGTTCAAGACTAGATTTCTAGAGAAATTAACTTTACTGTTACATAATAGCTGAGGAGGCTGCTGCTACAAGCCATTATTTTCCCGATAGCATACAGTCAGATTTATCTGTGATTTTGCCTCTTGTTGACTAGCTGGTAGGTTAACTCTTCACTGAGAGTAGGGAGGAAGCAGATGGCAGAAGGCAAATTTGCTTAGCTTACTTGAACAAGGAGACAGATAAACTGATTTTCCTAATGATATATTTGACATACAGAGGCCAAATGTTGTTTTTATGAACCAGGCTTCTTGTTTATAGAACTTTACCGTTTTGCTTTCCTGCCAACAGACATAAACCTTAGAAAGTGACCTTGTGACCTATAAAGGATCAGAAAGCAAGCAGCCAAGAGTCGGCATTCAAACCATGCTTCTCCACAAATCTGCATGATTTTGAATGTCATCTCACGATTGCTGGGAAGCATGACTCCAAGATTGGACTGCAAAAAAGGTAGACAGTGCTGAGATTATATATAGCAGCAAGTGGGTTGGAAGGAGGAACACTTGGCTCATAGGAAGTGGGAGGCTGTTCTGAAGAAATCAAGTGACTTTTGTTACAGCATAAACAGTAACGAAACCAGGCTTGCCTCCCCGTTGCTGACTCCAACCTGTAGGCAATGCCACTTCTCCATCTCATCCATTCAGGTTCTCTCAGCACTCAGCATTGTCAGTATTTTCCTCCCTGCTGAGTATTGTTTGGGCATTACAGCAGGCACTAAAGAAGTACTGGTGAGAGCTTGACAGAAATGAAGGAACAGCCCTGCCGCTGGCCTGCTAGGGTGAGGTTTAGTGTGCTCTCTTTTATTCCTTGCTCTCTGCTCTTCTTCCCCAACTGCATGCAAAGATCCGTCTCTCAGGGAGCCAGCTGACTCGCCAGGCACACCAAGACACGCAGGATCCCCCGTGTTCAGAGGGCTGAGGCCAGCCGGAAGCACACAGTCTGCCCGGAAGGCAGGGGCAGCTGCAGGGCCACTCTTAGCGTGGAGTAATGTCTGTCCATGAGCATCCCATTTTAAAGAGGGGATCCAGCAATCCTCACTAGAAGTTGTGAGGCTAGGGAACTAGATGCAACCAAAATGATGCATGTGGTAAGGATAGGCAGCTTGATGAGGAAAAGAAGATATTTGTGGTTATAAAGCTGTTCTTCCTTTTTATCATTAGCCACAGGACTTCAGCTGGTGATGAAAAGCTTTTGAATTAAAATCGTGATTTCCTCAGCCCATTTATGAATACCAGGAACATAGGGGATCTAGCAGAGCCATCTGCTCATGAATTGGAACTCCTGGTTGGGAAAAGGTGAAGTACCATCTTTCCCTGAAGCACCTCTCAGCTGAGAGATTGTCTAGCTGTCTCTGCTGTTTCTCTCCCCCCTGGCAGCTTCCCCATCCCACTGGATCGCAGACATCTGATCTGGTGGCCAAGGGGGGCATCTTTAGGGTGATGCCTTATAACCACATGACTGTCAAGAATAGGAGGACAAAGCCATTATGCAGACTCCCAAGTTCTCGGTTGTGTCTGCCTCGCCACCTATGCCAGACGTGTGTTTACTGCGTCCCTCGTGCCGCTGTATCTCAGCACCCCGGAAGCCGCCTCAAGAGGACTCTCGAGGGAAGTCACCATCCTATGGCTTGTACTCACAGCACCCATTGTCACCATCACGCTGATTTTCTTCCCATCCATCAAGACCCCTTGCTGGTTCTCTTAGGCTTGTGAGGTTGGCAGGCACTCAGCACAAGGTGAGCAGGTTTTTGAAGAAAACTGTTAAAGATACTGCTATTTAGGCTCTCCGTGGATGGAAGGAACCATTCTGTCACCTGATAGCCAAAGGCTGCCTGCATCCTTCAAAAGAATAATTCCTTTCTAGGGCATTTGCATTTTTCCTCTTTAGATAGTTACGCCATGCGTTTGCCATGAGTAAGTCCATCTGTTGAGAGTTAGTCCTTTAAATAATTATGTCCGCATCTCTGCCGAGTAGTTCCAATTAAGGCCAGTCCTTTGCATACTGTTCTGCATCAGACTGTAAGCCCCTAATTCTTACAGCTCTGAATAATGCCCTCTTGTCTGCCTATCAAGCATGTATGAACTCTTTATTCTGACCACAGAGCTATGAAATGTCTCCTTTCTGTCAGCCTGAAGGGAAGGGTTTTGGAAGAAGCAATAATCAGTTATATGCGTAACTCCCAAAGCACTGGTGTCATGAGGGTCTGGTCTCTAGCACTTTGAACTCTGGCTTGTCTGACCTCTCCCAAACATTCAGAAAAGTTATAAAGATTTTTTTAAAAAACCCATGTTCCCTCTGAGCAGTAAAGAGTTGTTTCAAAACAGCAAAACAGAGCGAGAGAGTTGTTTAAAAAATTAAAAATTAAGGCAGTGGAAGGCTCACTATGGTTTTCAGTCCCTTGGGGACATTTTATAACGTCAAATGAAATAGGTATGTCTGAAAATACAGCAGGTGATTTGCCATTCTTTTGCCATGCTGATAGAAACATTTCCAAAAAGTACAACCCACAGCTACAGTTTGCAACCTTTTCTATACCAGATGCCATGTTAAACAGCAGGAGCATCAAAACACCACCTCTGATCTCACCCGCAGGGAAAGAAGACTAGCGCTAGCGTGGAGGAGTGCTCTGAGACTTATTAGCAACAACCATGAACAGCTCTGCTAGTTAACAGGCTGTGTCTTGGAAATGAATGTGTCGTGCATTGACTGCTGCTTAATCAATCCCACCGCATCCTTTTATAGGTGGATGAGGGATGATTATCTTCATACAGACAGAGGAAACTGGGACACGGAGATCAAGTTTCTCAGGCAAAGTTGCCAAGGAATTAATAACTGAGAAGCTGCGGGCTCCGAGCTGTCTTGCTGGAGCTTGGTTTCACCCCAGTGGACCGGAAGTGTTTTGAAATGCTGCCTGCTCCGTGCTGAATGCTCGCCACACAATTCACACCACGCGTTCCAGTTTCTGAAAACAAACACTTGATGGCAGGAGCCAGGCTTACAGGCACGTCAGTACATCTCGTATCACAGTTTCCGCTAGCCATTTTAGTGTCTGCTATTCCTCAGTCACTCGAGGATATAGATATAAAATACTATGCATATAAAATATATGTATACATATACGTGTATATATATCTGCTTTTTCATCAGTTTGCTTTCTGTAGTATCATCTTTTATCCCAGCTGCCTTTTCCTGGCAGTCAGAGGAGAACCACTTTGGCCTGTGCTCCAAAACAAATTTGGAAAGGAGGTGCAGAAAACCCAGGATTCTCCCAGATCCCCTCCAGGGAATATAGGAAGAGAAGGAAACAGAGAGAGGGAACAGTGGGGAAGCAGGGGAGTCTGTCTGACATGTGACCTGGATATCAAGCATCCAGAAGGCAAAATCACAGCCCAGGAGCTGCCCACAGCTGGCTTCATCTTCCACCAAAACTCGGACAGGAGAGGTGTCTCCCGGAGCTTTGGCACCCGGAGATGGCCAAAGGCGACGTCAGCAAAGTGAGGGACTCGGTGCTCAGTGGTGTTGCCCCTGCAGTTTTGATGCCTTTTTGCCTTTGCCTGGGGGTTCCTCTCCACTCTCCCAGCACCTCCTGTGATGCAGGAGGGAAGTTCAAAACCAACAAAACCTTAGGCAGGACCCAGGCAGATGGAGAGGATGCGAAAGGGGACAGAATTGGGGACATGGGCTGGAATTCTCTGCTCGCCAGGGAGAGAGGAAAGGTTAGCATCTGCTCAGGAGGATTCGGGGAGACATATGGTTTGCATGCTTGCTTACCCCTCGTTTGGCAGACAACAGCCACCAACCAGTCCGAACACAGGGACTTACATGGTGCATCGTGATTAGCAGGAGAGCTGCACACTGGTTATGCGAACTGGTGAACACGGCCAACCCAAGAGACGGTACCCAAGGGCATGGAGCCGTCAGCAAAGTGACAGGGTGGTGGCAAGGCCACTGCCAGTAGGGCAGCCAACCCGAGTGGGGACTTCGGCCAGGGATGCTCAGCGGTCATGACCTGGTGACATTCAATACAGGCAAACAGAGAACTGTCCCAACCCGTAGCACAGCACTGTGTGACGTACTGCTACAGGACTGATTGCCCAAGGGTGAAGGAAACTGTGAGTCCAAACCGACAGCAAAAGATTTCACATGGAAAGTCACAAATTGAAGTAGATGAGTCTGTAAAAAGACTGCTTTAAGTTGCCAAAGAGCCGTAATTCCTCCTTCAAGAGAGTCCATCTGGCACAGACTTGGTGCAAAGACAGCAATTAGAACAAAAAAGCAATATGTAACAAATCGAAATGAGGAGACGGAGGGATTGAGAGCAATTTATATGAATTAGTTTTATGAAGTGCATGAAATACAGAAGGAAAAAAGGCAGTTAAAGACAGAAATTTCTGGCTGTCGGTTTTAAGGACAAAATAAGGAATATTTAAAATTGTAATTTAGAGAAAAGAAGTCCTAATAACAGTACAGGACTTTTAATAGACGGAGACACTAACAGTGTTGATAATTATGCAGAAAAAGCCAGAAATTTTTAACAAATACTTCTCACTGGAGTTCAGAAAAAATCAAGAATTATGTGCCAGAATCATACAATGATGATGCGCTATTTTCCAGTTCATTAGTAATAGATAATGGCAAGTAGGAAAAATTGTTTAAAACATCCGGTCTAGAAAGCTTCCACAAAGTGTCCTCAGAGAGTTAGTTGAGGACACCTTTGGCCAGCTCATATTACCTGTTAAATATGTGGATTTATGGAAATTTTTAGAATGCAAAATACTTGTTCTGCCCTAGTGTTCAAAAAAGATCAAGTGGGATAACCCAGGCTAGCAAGCAGTCAGTCTTGAGAAGAACGGGTGTGTGCACAGCGAGTGACTCTCTCGTGTGTGAAGAGCTTATAAAGAAGTGTGAGGTCTGTGTGGTTCTTGGGTCACCCGCCATGGCTGGCTCACCCGTCTCCGGCAGGACCCTGCCGTGCCACTGATGGCAGTGTATTGAGGCAGCGGAAACTCCTAAACCTGGAGACCAAGGATGCTGTAGGATTTGATGGTTCGTAACAGCAATTCCAGAAGTGATAGGAATCCTCCTGCTTTGGGATCTAAGCCAGTCTCTTTGTAAAGTGTCAACAGGGTGGCTGGATTTGGGAAGCAGAGTCTCACACTTTCCTCTAAAGCATCTCCTCTTGTTCTGGTTTGGATATAAAACACTGAAGAAAGGGCCTTTGGGTCTCATCCATTCTAGCAATTCGTGCGTTCCTGTTAGTCAGCTCTGTAACTTGATCTCAAATGTGGGGTGCTCTGTCTGAGGGGAGCTGAGGCTATATAATGACTTTTACCTGCAGAATTAATGCAGCCTGGGCTCATTATAGCTTACAAAGGGATTAAACATCTTGTGGATGGTCTGGCTGACCAGTGGCTCGTTCGGAAGATGTGGAGAGACTGCGGGAAAGGCAGGTCCATCAGTAACAATTTTCAGAGTGCTCTCTGCTCTCAGCCCAGAGCACAACCCCCCTGACTGTGCAGTACACCGAAGAACTGAAGGGTAGCAACTCAGTCAGATCTGGTTTTAGCTCCCACGGCAGTGTCGAGATCATGGAGGAAAAGAGGTTGTGAATGAGGTTTGGTTGCCACTGCTTATATGGGAGGTTTTCTTTGATGTCTTCAGAGAGATTCCATGGTGTGGTCGCTTGCCTGAAACTAAGGTTTGAGCCCTTTCTGTGCCATTAATTTTAGTGACGTTACGTAAGTCATCCTCACTTCATACCCCAGAAGTGATATAGTTGAACCATACATTCTCATTGTCATCCTACAGCCTTTTCTGCGTGCTGGACTAGAGACTGGATTTAAAATGAATAGTGGTTCTCTTAGCTCTCGAGTCATCCCTTTCCCGGATGCTCAGTAATAGCTCTTTACAATAGTTGTTGCGTATGGACACACATTATCACTTAACTGCTGTCTGTCTTGGCTGTGAGCTGCTGCGTTAAGTGCTGTCTCTGCTCTCTTTCTTTTGCATGGCAGATGCTGTATAAAAACAAACAGGGCTGTGCAGCATTTTTCTTAGATGGAGAAATGAACCTGCCTGTGTTTGCACAGGAAAATATTAGTAAAAAGTGGATCCTAACTCAATCACTGCCGCTTTCAATTGCCTGTGCTGTAATGAAACACCCAAGCTCACTGCTAGTACTCGCTACCAGTAATGGCAAAATAATCAGGAGATTAATTAGTTCTACTTTGTGTATGATATGGTTTCCTTCTCGCTAGCCCTAGTTCAGGAGAGCACTTAAGCCCATGATGAATTAAGCATCAGTTTCAGTATTGTGTTGAACAGGGAAGTTTCCCTGAAGCAGTGTCTGTAAGTATGATACCTTGAGGTGAAAGACTAGGGATACGAACGCCTGTCCAAGGTTAGTGTTTAGGAACAAAAGCCTTCTATGTGTTGAATAACTGGGATTATTGTTAAAAATCAGTTACAATTAATTCATTGCAGAATCAAAATTAGGAATTGGCTGTAATAAATCGTCCAATCTATCTTTCTGGCCTCAGGCAGGATCAGATCTATCATTCAGAATATTTTGTATCATAGTCCCATGTCTTGATTTGGGATCAAATAGATTCTTGGGAGTCCGAAAGGAGCCTTAACGAGAAAGTACCTTGAAAACGGTGGATTTCTGTGAACTCGGGACAGTAATGGGGCGGTTGATGTCATTGAGAGTTTCTGGTAGGATACAGGAAAGAGTTCCTCAAGCACAAATGCTAGTCAGTACTTTTTCAGCTTTTCCTTGCTACTTGCTTTTTAACTCCAGTCTCAAGTACTGATATTTGAAGGCCTTTTCGCCTTTCTTTCTCAGATGTTAATCCCAGGGACAAGCAGTGTGTCTGATGCGGAGTGTGTGTAGCTGTAATCCTGAAACTCTGGCAGCCATGGCTGCTGGATTTCCAGCTGCCCTTGGTCCATGTGGTCACACGAGGGAAGCGCTAAAGGAGCCCTTCTCGGGCAGTTTTTGTTAATGGCTCACAGTCGTGTTCCCAGCACTGCTCACGCGGGTTCCAAAGAAGGACTATAGCCTGCTTGGCTGTACCTACCCCGCCGTACCTCCTCCTGGACGGAGAGTGGGCAGAAATTGCCGGTGGAAGACCAGAGACCACACTGCGAGGCACCGCACAACATGTCACAAAAAAGAGCCCTTCCTAAAGAGACACCAGCACACACAAATATCCACACATGCGTATCCCAGGGAGGCATTTACATATGATCACTGCACACACGTGCATTTGACGTACAGTAAGACTGACTTCTTTCCTTTTTTTCTTATCTTTTTTAGGGAGTGGGTCTGTTCTTGCTGAGCTTCAATTTGAAAAACTGGTTAAAACTTGTTAAGTCAATAATTATTCTTGTGAATGTAGGTCAAACTATTTTCTATTTTTTTCCTGTCTCTTGGGACGTGGAAGAGGATTTCAGTGCTCCAGTACTCCGAGGATAGAAGCACCATGCTTGCCATTAGTGACGCCTCTCAATAACAAAGCAGAAAGACTTGAGAGATTCAAGATAACTGTACTCCTGTATGCTTAAGTAGGTTTTTCTATAGCGCAGCTTCCCTCGACACAGGAAATTTGCAGAAATAAAACTGTCTTCTCAATACACTGCAGTTTTGAAAACAGCCCAAAATTTTCACAAAATTTACTGAAAAATGGAGTGTTACGATAAGTGAGTTCAGTGTAAGTGCATTCCCGTCTGCTGAGAGCTCTTCTCCGTGGCAGGTAGCTGCCCATTTACATGCACTTAACAAGCGGTAAATCCCTGGCACTTCTCTGAGCAGGGAATTACAGGATCTCGACGTGAGTAACCTACTTGTCAACAGCCCCTCTGCAATCAATGGAAAGATGGGCATCTCCAGGGGACATTGTATGTCAAAAGTAAAATTGTAAGTAAAATTGATAAGGCACACAGTCGTGGAAGCAGGCTTCATTGGAGCTCCAGACCACCCTCTGCTCCCCAGCCTGAGTGACTGGGTGTTCATCTACAGCTGCTGATACGAGTGTCCAGAAAAAAATTCACGCAGATTCAATAACATAATGGAGTGCATTTGAATCCCATTGATTTTATTCTAAGTGTGTGCTGAACGTATTATTCAACCATATTTTACCATCATGGTCAGGATATAAGAGGGCCTATAGCTTTCCACCTTCTGCAGACCGCCAGAAATAGAGCTGGCCTTATCTTTTTAAGGGATTTGGCTTATTAGAGAGTAAAAACCAACAACAACTTCTGCAGTTTCCTTCTGCAGTTTCCTTCATCAGTAACTCCAAGAAATACTTCTGCACAGCAGGAACTATCAGCTGTATCAGAAAACTGTATTTATCCACCCACCTCACCAGACTGAGAACCCTCGGGCATGAGTCACGATTGTTTATGCTCCCTTCTCGGGTTTGGGGGCTTTTCTTTTTTTTTCCCCTTAATGCAGTGGAAGGCTCCGAGACGGGAAACTGCTGGAGGAATATGACTTTATCCACCATGATTTATTACTGTGAACTGCTTTTGTAAGACAGAATTCCAGGATGTGGACCACTGCTATTTAAACACTGCAGGCGTGTTTCTTCTTTATACCAAAGTCCTTTCCCTCACTCCAGCAGTGTAAAAGTTGCCTCCAAGTGTGTGTAAATTCTATTTATAACCACCAAAAGCCTCTTAATAGTCTTCCTTGCTTTAAAAGGCCGTGCAGTAATTCAGAAATTTTGCAGCTGCTGTCTTTATCTGGCCTGTTATGCTTGCTTTGAGTTATTGATTCTGAAGGGCGTTAGCAGGCTATGAAAATAAGACATGAGACAGACTATTAATTCCACAGAGGGTACAAGTCTGGTACAGCACCGGCTAAGCAGCACTGGCTTCGGCAGTAACTGTTGTGTGTGGAGATCCTGTGTTTGATCACCAGTGTCTAACAAGGTGGCAGCCACCGCAGAGGTGTCACCAAAACGATGGCCGGCCATTCTCAACATCCATAGCACAAGCAAGATCGTCACATTCCTAATTTTCCCTCCCACTTAAAATTCTTTGGGCAAGGCTATGACAACCATGGCAGCTCCTGCTCCTGGTGCTGGAAGTCCAGGCTGCATGTGCCACACAGTTGACAGTGTGTGTAACCAGATTTCCTCATGGTTCATTTATCCCCAGCTAAAAGACCAGGGATACAGGACTGCAGGGGTCCCTGTCCCTGTCCCCTCGACGCTCTGAGACCAACGGGCTGTCAACAGATCTCACTGTCGTGATTTTTTACCTTGGGGGGCCACATTTCTTCTGTCCCTCCAGCCTTGCAAAGTCATGTGTATGCTGCAGGAGAATCCTGATAGAAAAACTTTCAGATTATCAGACTTTCAGATACGCTGTTCTGTTTTCTTTGTTTTTCTCAAGAAAAATTAGGACAGTGTGAAAATGCTCTATGGGCCGCAGCTGCGAGGCTGTCTTCCCGTCTCCGAAAAAGGTCCACCACAGCGCAGCGTGAGAGGTGGAGACTGCCTGGGACTCCCAGCCCCAGAGGGGAGCGCAGAGCAAATTCACTACAACTCCCCTGAGAATTTAAAAACAGATATTTGGGGTTTGCTTCATTTGACAAAGGGCCCAACTTTTTTCTGTGGAAAAATAAACTGCAAATACACATTTTGTCATTGTTTTCATCAAAAGTGTCTGTGGAAAATCTTCAATTGATACCCTACCCCCCTGGGATTGCTGACAGCTGAACATGTCACGAACTGAAGATAGTTTCCACTCACTGCTGATCTAGGCACCGCAAGGCTGAAAATCCAGCTTCGTACCTTGCTGCTACCCCCCGTTCTGCCAGGGTCTCTGCTTTGAAATGAGTTTTTAAAAGCTAGAAGGGCATCATCTGATGCTGAGCTGCACATCCCTGTACAGCGGGCCTTGCCCCAGACCGGCTGTGGGACCAGGGAGGAGGCTGCTGCTGAAACTGAGCTGCTTTGCAGCTTTAAACGTGCCGGAGCTGGGGAGAGCAGGGCAAGACTGGCAGAGCAGGCAGGCTGGTTCTCTGTGTGGCAGCAGGCTGGGTTGTGAAATATCTGTAAGGATTCACGGGCAAGAGCCGCTGGTTTTGTGATTAAAACATGCGGTGGGTAAAACTTCAGGACACCATACAAGCCACCCTTGCCTGCGGACGCAGCAGCCCCGGCAGCTCAGCTCTGCAGAGCGGGGCACCCTCTGCACCCCGCAGTGTGCTCCCATGGGCGGGTTTGCTGCGCGCTGTGACAGCTTCTCTCGGTGCCTGTTTTCCAAATCAGTTCAGCTGCAGGTTGACGCATGGCCCTCTGTTGTTGCTGGGGGGTTTTGTTGATTTTTCAAACCTCTGTTCCCAGGCTGTTGTGTACTGGTAGTATCCCAGGCTTTTCCCAGGTGTCTCTCTGTTATTTCTTCAGAAAGGCAGAAGAGGGAGGGAGAAGGAGGTTTGCCTGTCTTTGAGCTGGGGAGGGGGAATTCACCAAAAAAAGCAGCTTTGGCTCAGCTGCTTGGCTGGGTGGGTGCAGGGGTGCCTGCACACACCCGGGGTTCCTCGAGCTGCTTCTCCTTATTTGGCCAGGAGCTGGAGCGTGCCGGGGATTGGCTGCGGAGAGAGAGCAGGCAGCAGAGACGGAGAAGGAGAAGCAGGCAGAGAGGGTGAAGGGAAGCGAGCTTGCTGCCTGCGGAGTGGCAGCTGACAAGCAAAGCAAAACAACACTCACACGCTCGTCGGCATTTGTCAGGCAAATTGCAGCTATTTTTGTAGGAGACACTTTGCCTACATCTTATCTAAGAATCCAGGGCCCAATCTGATCTCCCTGAAGTGTGATGAGAAATACCTCCTCTCAACACCCCTTCTCCCCAGCTTGCATGTGTTTTCAAGGCACAGTTGTGCATGAGCAAGATTTCTTGGCCTTTAGCAGGCTTCAAAATTGTTCGGTTCTGTGCTGCTCTGCCAGGGTGCCCTTTATTCTTATAATGATACAATTTTTTGTCTCCAGAGCCGACATAATTGACACACTGGACAATACAGCCAGCCCCTTCTGGGAATGCAGACTTGTTGCTCCTCTGTTGGCCAAGCATGCCCTCTTTGTGCAGTGTTATTCCTGCATGGATGGATCCACGAAACTGGTGTGCAATGCACAAAGCCACGTCTGTGCTTGCTTTGGCTTTGAAGCTCCATTAGGGTTCATTGTAACACGCCAGTGTCCTTGGAAATGCTGTCGCAGGCAGGGGACCGTCTCAGGGGCTGGCAGGGAGAGAGCAGAGAACCAGAGGTGGAAAAATGTAGCAAGGGGTAAGGAGAGGTGATCAGATGCAAGAACAAGGACAGGAAGGGGAGCTGAGGCTGGTGCTGGAATGGTGAGGTTGTCTTGGAAGTAAAGACCAGAATAAATGTCCAGCAGCAGATACTTCGGGAAGCTAAGTGATTTATAGAGCAAGAAGAGGTACCTCACTCTGAGGTGAGGTACCCAAAAAGCTAGAGATAGCAGCAGGCACAAAGAATTCCATATTGACTCTTTAAAGCTCTTCTCAGAGTGCTCGCAATTTCCGTTGCTCCACTAGTCCAGCAGAGACAGTTGTCAATTGTTTTTCAAGTTCCTGCTGCTGCTTTTCTAAGTTCTGCAAGAGACTCAACGCAGAGCTTGGAAAACAAGAGAGCTGTTTCTTCAGGTCTTTCCAGCCTATCTCGATGCAGGAAGCACAGGAAAATCTGTCCAGCCTGTTTTTTAAACTTCTGAGATATCTTGGAACAGTATTTGAATTTTTGAGGGCTTACTGAAACAAGACCTGAGTGCAGCACTTTTTGAGGTTTTCCTATCACAAAGCACCAGGCGGCTTTTTCGCGCAGCTGGCGACTGAATGGCAACGGACTTGTTGCAGACACGTTTGTTCTGTGGTTACTTTTGGCCCGCAGATTACGTGTGTTGAAAAAGGGCCTGGCAGTCTGTGTCGCGGAGCGTGGCTCCTGCTGCCACCCCAGACGGCAAACTGGCTGCGGGTGTCCCACAGCTCAGGCTGACCGGCTGTGGGAGGTACATCAGGTCCTGGAGCGGGCAGAGGCCGTGGTGTGACAGTGAGAGGTGAACAGAGCTGCCTACGCGTGTATGCATGGATCTGCCTGTCTATCAAATATTTTTGCAATATCTGGACTTCTCCGGGGAGAAAAATTCCCTGTGGAGACTTCCTTCTTCATCAGACTCTGCATCATCACAACAGACAGCTCAGACTGAGAGTGTCCGAGATAAAATAAAATATGGGAACAAGTTTATGCAGCTGCTTATTGATTGTGACAGGGCCTTGTTGCCTAAGCAGAGCACGCGGCTTTATAAATCAGGACTTTTTCTTTAGGGCAGATTGGTGTGATTTGTAAAGCGCTAATAGGATCTGTAAATCTGCAGCAGGGTTAATAAAACTAGACTCAGATTTATAAATTGGGAGAAGGGTTTGAAATCCATCAGTGGGGGTGGAAATCCTATAGGCCAACTCCTACAGCTGTTGAATGTTTTTATTCTCCATCTGATTTTTAAGAGAGTGATTTTCTGAAACCATCTATAAGACTTGGCGCATGCAGGTGAGGTTACTGAAATATAAACCCAGCAACAGGACATTTCTCAGGCTGTAAGAGCCGGCCTAGAAGTTGTGGAAACCATGGAAGAGTTTAATGAATTTTTGTGTATTTAAAATCTGTTTTCCCAACCTGTTCTTCCTGTCTCCGCTTGGATCACTGTGTAAAAACAGGCTGTATGCTTGCTTTCTGCAAACTTCCAGTTACTGTTGCCGAGGTCACCGAGAGCAAACCTTACCCTTTGTTACCAACAGATAGAGGGATTTTACTGACAGCAGTAAAGACGAATATCCTTCCAGGGGATTATGCTAAGGCACAAAGTTCAGATTCAAGCCCAGGTTATTAAACCTGATGCAGGAACTGGTGAGTGGGAATGTCTGGCAAATACAGGCAGGGCGCTCGGCTCAGAGCCGTGCAGTGTGAGGCACCTAGGTCTGAGCCGTGCTCTCCATGAGTTTGTGGTGCCTCCTGCCTCCCGTCCTGCCCCGTCGCTGCCCTTTCTGCTCCCTGCCAGCCTGGCCAGGGCACGGCCGAGTGTCATTTAAACCCTCTGTGAGCCTGGAGAGGGGTCTTTCTGACAGCGTTAGATACCTCTGTCACACTGCTCTGGTGAGAGCAGACACTGAGGCAGGTCAAAAGAAACAAAAAATTGCCTTGATTCTCAAAAATGCTGCTGGGTGCGGTATGTTACTGCGTATTTTAAGGAAACTTGTAGGAGGGAACTGCAATTCTAAGAGCTGCAAAATGTCCAGGGCTTGAGCTTGCGATGTAAAAGATGAAGCCAGTGGTACTGTAGCATCTGATGACTCTCCGGCAGTGCCCGTGGCATAAATCGGCTGCAGGGAGTGACTGCGTGCGCGGCCAGGGGCCGTGCTGCTGCGGTAGGCGCTGGGTAGGACAGTGGCCACGTCTTCCTGCTGAGGAGACAGCGAGGGCCGGGAGGGCCGGCAGCGGGTGTGCTGCGGGCTGGTCCTCGCCACGGCAGAGCTCGACTTCTGGGCTGGCCTTCCCTCAGCTGCAGCGAGCCCCAGATTTACCCAAGTTACAACCTCTCCCTCCTTACTCCTCATCAGAGGAGGCTTGGACAGTAACCTGGAAGTGATAGGAACTCACTCCCTGCTTCCAGCCCAAACCAGCCTGCAGTTAACGGCAAAGGCTTAGGGAGGAACTATTCCAAGTCCCAGCTGAGCTGCCGGCTGCCCTCTGGTAACCTCCCTTCTCATCTGCCTCTCTGCTCCCGGTCCCCGTACACAGTCCTTCTCAGAAGCTTCAGGGACTTACGGAGTCCTGTCTGAAAGGCTGGGCAGGGGAGCTTGGGCGTACCCGGTACCGCAGCATTGCCAGCTGTTGTTCGTGACCTTTCTGCTGGTTTTCAGCATGAAACAGAGCTTGTGCTGGCTTTTTTAAAGGCTTCAACTCATAGCAGCACCGCGATAGGCTTTCTGAAATGCGAGAGTCACTGGGGACCCCAGCATCTTGTTGGCGCTGCCTGGGTTGCAGGAGGTCACACGTGATGTCTCAAGTGGTTCAGTACTTTTAAAATTGAAACTAAATGCCTTTCCCACCTCAACCACTGCTTTAATACAGCTGCCAGGGGGTGACTTGCTTGAGTTTGCTGACGGTGGCAACTTGCTGCTAACAAGGACTGCCACAGGATTAACAGGGGATGTTGATCACTGCCCTGAGCTGTCGCTGTCACTGTGCACAGTGACACGTGCTGGTTGGCACTACTGCCGTCCACCTCACTGGGTCGGGAGCGTAGCCCTTCCATTGCCAAAGACTTTTTGTGGAGCAGTCCAGTTCATCAGTGTGAAAAAATGCTTGACCTTAGTCCTGGAAATATCACTTGATTCTAGTTATGCAAAACCCATTGAGAAAGACTTCTTTTTTAAAATTTTGTTTTCCTTTAATGTAAAAAATTCTTTTCATCACAGCCTTAAAATCAATCAAAATAAACAGAGCTGCAGCAGACTGGAACAACGTCCCAGAGTCTGTACATATGGAAGGTTTCATTTACATAGAAATCAGTGCAGATTTTTTTCCAAAAGCAACAACCCATTCCATTCCCCCCCTCCCAAATCCCCTTTTTAAGAAGAGGAAAGGAGAACCTGAAATACAAGTCAAATAGGAAAAGCATTGATAGCTCAAGCAACAATGAAATCAGTATCATGTTTGTAAATATGCTTTTGAACAGTTGCAGCAAAAAATAGCACCTTCAAAGCCCCTTTGTGCAGTACCTGCGGAAACCAAGGCTTTCCAAGGAGTTTGAATGAGTAGAGACATGACATGACATTTTGCTTATGGACAAGAATCATCTCCTCCAGCTTTTAACTGTCTGGCTTGCGTACAGTTAATGGAAAGAAATCAATACCTGTAGCAGGTGATTTATTTATCCCAGGATAAGCAACTGAAATAGTGGAGATCTGCTGGAGATACCATTCCTGTGGAAGGAAGCCGAATGACTAAAGGTCAGGGTAGCTAACCCCTTCCTGACTGACCTGACTTTCATTTGTATTCCTGAACCCTTTAGGCATTCTCGGAGAAGGGAGGGACCCAGGCCCTTACATTCCCTGCTAGCTTTTTCGAAAACTCTTGTTCTGTTCTGAGCCGTGACTCGTTAAGGGATGAACCCCAGGTGGCTCGTTAGACATGAGTATTCGTGAAGTTCAGGATCGGATTTCCATTCACTGTCTTGGTTTGCAAACAATTTGATTCCTTCATACATACAATACAGAAAAGTGAAAGAGGAGAATGTTCCTTTCTCACACAGCAGAGGAGCCACAAAGGTTAATTGTGGGGAATTCTGATTAAATGGATTTTGAACCATTCTCTAACATCTACTCTTCCTTGTGCTTTGAAGTTCTGATCAGTCGCTCCTGGAGCTGGTCTTTGCTGGGTGAGGAATCAAAGCTAAAAGTAGAGGATCTTTGGATTTCCAGGTGAAACGGGAGGCAGAACACCGGGGTCAGAGAGCTCGAACGCCGCGCACAGCAGAGATTTCCAAGCAGGTGGGCAGGGCTGCTGCAGCCTAGCAAGGTGCTCAGCGTGGATGGCAAGTGCTCAGCATCCCTCAGCATCTCCTGCATACAGCCGCCTGCTCCCAGCGTCAGTCCATGCCCGATGCCTGGATCAGGGCCTCTGCACATGTGCCTGCAAGTGTCATGGTTAATAGACGTTAATGCAGCTCTGTGGAAGCCAGTGCAACTGAGGGCTGTTCGTGGCTCTTAATTATCTGGCCTAGCAGGCCAGCTGCTTCTTACAGACTGGAGCTTTTGGTGTTCTGATGAGGACTGGCTTGGCAGATCAACGTGTCCCTAATCTGCCTGCACTGCTGTACTTCAGGACCAAACAAACCTTCCAGCAAAGAACTAAAACTCTTGAGTCCCTGAGATCCTTTGGTTTTGCTGGAAGGCCAGGAGTTAGCCTGGGTTATTGGGTGGGCTGGGCTGCGACCCAGAGCCCTGGTACTTCAGCATCACACCCACCCTGTTGCAGCATGGAGAACAGACCTTCAGGCTGCTAGAGGAGCCAGGTTCAGTCAAATGCTTCAGCACGTGCTCAGATCTGTTGTGTCGGTGAAGCAGGGAAGAGCTTGGAAGCTTCGTGGAGCGGGAGCGCCCTGAACTTAACCCATCCATGCACAGGCCCCAGGATGCTTGGAGCGGGCTCTCAGCCCGCAGCTGGCTTTTCTTCTCCCCCAGCACTCCGCTCGGTTTCTTAACAGAAAAGAGATGTAATGACGGCAGCAACAGCATTCCTCCCTTCCCTCTCCCATCCTTCCTTCAGCTAGTACATGCACTCCTTGGACAAGCTCAGCACAGTCTCCTAGAGCACGCTTTTCCGGCGTGTTGCCTGCTTGTTTTTTAAAAACTTATATAATTGTCCCTAAACACTCTCTTTTCCCACTCCATCATCCCCAGCTTTGCTCCATTTACATCATAGTCACTGTTTGGTTCTTCCCAGGGCCGTTTGTTCACTATGGGATCTTGCAGCTCAAATACAAATAGGTCCCAGTCCTCTGGAAACTCTTTGTTATTTATTCTGAGGGGAGGACAGGGGGCCCTAGGTTTCTTCCCTGCTTTGCCAACTGAAATTCAGTGCCAGTTTGGTGGGCAGGGAGGGGCAGGTGGGTTGTGTGGTTGCTGACTTCTGCTCTCAGGGCCCAGATGTGGAGGGGAGGTGGAATTCCCAGAAATAGGTAGCTTTCAGGTTTCCTAGGAGTCTGGGCCTGAAGCAATCAGACAGGGCCCTGAGGCAGAGGGGCAGAAAGGCTGGAGCCTTGCTTACCTCCTGCCGGGTGCTGGCACGCTCCTGCCCGCAGGGCTGGCCAGTGGGCGAGCAGGCAGGGGGGAACTGCTGGTGCGAATCACAGGGAGCAGAGCTCTGCTGAGAGTCTCAGATCTGGGGCTGTGGTCCCCCGTCCTTCGGTGAATCTCTGCCACTCATAAACTGGGAGGAAGTTTTCTTTGAGGGGGCTTTCTGTCATTTTTTGGAGGGTCAGGGAAGCTATGAACTGTTTCCCCACAATGGAATCAAGGAAAGCTGTTTCCTATTGAAAAAACAGGTAAGCAGGTACAAGCTTTTAAATTTTAAAATATTCCAGTACAAGCTTTTAAATTTTAAAATATTCCAGAGGCAGATCAAGGGCAGGTTCCTTAGTGCCTTATAGCTGTGCAGAAAGAAGGATTTGGGGAGGGGCATTTGGCAAAAGTCTAAAATAATGCTCAAAGTTTTAACACCTGAGAAACAAGTATGTGGCAAGGGTGCTTCAGGAACCAGCTTTCGCTCTGTGCTGTGCTCTGTGCTGAGCAAAACCCGCAGCCGCAGAGCCAAAGTGAAGCCGTTCCTCAGCTACGGAATCCCCCCCTCTTTCTCTAGACCCTGAGCACCTGACCGCTGGATGCAAGGACAGCATGGGTGCTGGGGATGTCTGGCTTTTGTCACCGTGGTGTGCTCTGAGCTGGCAGGTGGTGAAGGTCCCGTGGCTCTGTCCCAGCCAGCGTGTCTGGTGTTCCAGCTGGGTCTCTGAACGAGCCCTGCCTGTCTCTAAATTGCCCTGGGAGCGGGAGCCGCCTAACCCAGCACTGCCTCGGGCTGCGGAGGGGTGGGTGCGATGACCCTGCCTTCGGGACCACGCAGTATCTCTGCGCAGCGTAACCTTGCTCTGTCTGATGGCAGAGGGATCTCTGGGTGATGAGACCAGGGGGAGATCACGCGTGTGTGTGTGTGTGCAGGGGTCCTAAGAGGCGCTCAGGCAAACCTGACCTCGCCAAGCATCTTGCAGTCAGGGGAAGTGAGACCCCCCTGGTTAATCACACAGTTCCTGCTCCCCCATCACCCTTCTGAGCAGAGAACGAGACTGGAGGAGCTTTGGAAACCAGAGCTGCTGAACTGCAAGCGCAAGCTGAGATGGAAATGATGGAGAGTGGCAAGGAGAGGAGCAAACAGGCAGTCCAGTTCCTTTTCACTGAAGCCCCTGGGAGGTGGCTCAGGGGACCAAGTCCACGAGAATCCAGGGTTCCTCCGAGACCCGATGTGCTGCTGGGCTGTGGGTTTCGCAGGGGAAGGCTGAGGAGGAGGCAGGGAGCAGTTCTGCGAGCGCTGAGGTGCTCAGTGCTCCGAGTGGATTCGCCGTGTCATTGTTAGTGTTTGTCATTGTAAACGTTTGCATAATACTGTAGATGACAGCTGGAAGGGAAGAAAGTCAGGAATCAGAATGAAAGGCTTTTAGAAAAGTCCCTGAAGGAGAAGCTGGGAATGAATTTCTGGAATAAAAGCAGCTTGGAAATTTCCTTGGTGAAAGGGAGTTTCGATTCTCTACAGAGCTCAACACCTTAATCCCTGACTTCTGTTTTAGACAGACAGCGCAGCCCCCGCCTCCCCCAGGCACACACAGAAGTCAAACCGCAGTCAGCACTTCTATGATACCGATTCCTGTTTTACATTTAAAGCTGTTCTTGCACGAGCTACTTCAGGCCTTCAGCTCACTCTGGTTTATGTGTCAACTCTTCAGTACACAGGGAACTGAGGCTTTTCATTCTCGTCCTCTCAGTG